>JGI24710J26742_10001674_pt1 | contig 20222 bp, 16 predicted proteins | sample BioPla2DNA2_FD_26742 | JGI IMG/M metagenome (IMG submission 26742) | reverse complement strand
AGCGGAGCACGGATTGCGGAGCGAGCGCGACTAGAAACCGGATGTTGGAGATGGAGCGCTAAATCGCAGCAGTCTACAGCCGCTCCACTGTTTAACGCAGATAGATCCTTCGCTGACGCTCAGAATGACAATGTAGTGCGCATAATTCTTAAATTGCGCCAGGGTCAGTAATTTTACCGGTTACTGCCGAGGCGGCTGCTACCGCCGGGCTTGCAAGGTATACCTCAGACTCGGTATGTCCCATACGTCCTACAAAGTTTCGGTTTGTAGTAGAGACAGCTCTTTCTCCCTTTGCCAAAACACCCATATGACCGCCCAGACAAGGGCCGCAGGTAGGAGTTGAAAATATTGCTCCCGCTTCAACAATATCCGCTATCAGTCCTTCTTTTAATGCCTGCAGATAGATATTCTGAGTTCCGGGGAAGACAATGCATCTGATTCCCTTCTTTACCTTTCTGCCTTTAAGAATTTTTGCGGCTACTCTTAAATCTTCTATCCGCCCGTTGGTACATGAACCTATAACTACCTGGTCAATAGAAACATCACCAACTTCATCGATGGTTCTGGTGTTATCAGGCAGGTGAGGAAACGCTACGGTAGGTCTGACAGCGCTTAAGTCTATTTCATAAACTTCTTCATATACTGCATCCTCATCCGGCTCATAGATTTTGTACGGCCTTTTTGAATGCTCTTTTACATATTCTAATGTGCGTTGGTCTACCATAAATATGCCGTTCTTGGCACCGGCTTCAATAGCCATATTAGCCATTGTAAATCTGTCGTCCATGGAAAGATTAATTAATCCTTCACCCATAAATTCCATAGACTTGTACAGGGCACCGTCAACGCCTATCATACCGATAATGTGTAGAATAACATCTTTGCCTGACACCCATCCCTGGGGTTTACCCTTTAATATGAATTTTATAGCCGATGGCACCTTAAACCAACATTTTCCCGTTGCCATACCTGCTGCCATATCAGTGCTGCCAACACCTGTCGAGAAGGCTCCCAGAGCCCCATAGGTACAAGTGTGAGAATCAGCACCGATTATTAAATCACCGGGTACTGCCAGACCTTTTTCAGGAATTAAGCAGTGCTCTATTCCCATTTCTCCTATTTCGAAATAGTTTTCAATTTGCATTTCATGAGCGAACTCACGTATCATTCTGCACTGTTCAGCTGCTTTTATATCTTTATTAGGCGTAAAATGATCGGGAACAATAGCCACTTTTTTTGTATCAAACACTTTGTCAAAACCGGCTTTTCTAAATTCATTAACCGCAACGGGAGAAGTAATATCATTTCCTAATACCAAATCAAGATCAGCTTCTATTAACTGGCCGGGAACTACCTGCTCAAGGCCGGTATGATCTGCCAGAATTTTCTGAGACATTGTCATTCCCATAATCTTTCCTCCTGTTATACATAAACTCTGATTTTCTTTTCCAGCTCTTTCAAAAGTTTATACTCTATAGAATCTACCAGGGCAATCCAGCTGGCTTCAATAATGTCGGTGGATACTCCCACCGTTGTCCATGATGTTTCACCATCGGTGGATTCAATTAAGACCCGAACCTTAGCCGCCGTTGCCTTTTGTGAATCTATAACCCTCACCTTAAAATCAGTCAGATATACACTTGACAGCTCAGGATAGAATACTTCCAGAGCTTTTCTGAGAGCTCTGTCAAGGGCATGAACCGGACCATCACCCTCGGCTGCGGTTATCTCAGATTTTCCGTCTACTTTCACTTTTATAAGTGCTGATGCAGATGAACCATTCTGATTTGGTTGCTCGGTCATAAGTTTAAACTTCTCTAATTCAAAGAAGGGCTTATACTTGCCGAGCTGTTTTCTGATAACCAGTTCAAAGGTGCTTTCTGCTCCCTCAAATTGATATCCCTGATGCTCCAGCTCTTTAAGTCTGCTGATAATTGCCTCGGTTTCACTGGATTCTTTGCAAATTGCAGGATTCACTTCGCGAATCTTTTCCAGGATAGTATTTCTTCCCGATACTTCGGACATAAGAAATCTGCGCTTATTGCCTACAAGTTCCGGGTCAATATGTTCAAAAGATGCCGATGCTTTGCATACACCATCAATATGCATACCACCTTTATGGGCGAAGGCACTGTTACCTACATACGGCTCTCTCCTGCTCAGAGAAATGTTCGAGATCTCTGCTATTTTTCTTGCTGTATAAGTAAGATTCTTCAGCTTTTCCTCTGGGATGCAGTATAAGCCTTTTTTAATCTGAAGATTTGGAATAATAGTGCTTAAATTCGCATTTCCGCACCTTTCGCCAAAACCTATATATGTTCCCTGAACATGCTCGGCCCCGGCTTCAACCGCCATAACAGAATTTGCTACAGCCATTCCGCAGTCGTTATGGGCATGAATTCCTACTTTAATATTAAAGGTTTCTTTGACTTTTTTAACAACCTCATACACTGTGGTTGGAAAGCATCCGCCGTTAGTATCGCATAACACCAGACAATCAGCTCCGCCTTCAACCGCTGCTTTCAAAACTCTAAAGGCATATTCCGGATTTGCTTTATAGCCATCAAAAAAATGCTCCGCGTCAAAGATAACCTCTTTACCTTTCTTTTTAAAATAGGAAAGGGTCTCATAAACCATTTTTTCATTTTCTTCAAGGGTTGTTCTGATAATCTCTGTTACGTGAAAATCCCATGCCTTACCAAAAATCGCAATAGCAGGAGTATTGGCACCCATTAAGGACTGAACGTTTTTATCTTCCTCTACCGAAATATCCCTTCTTCTGGTACTTCCAAACGCAGTTAATTTGGCCGATTTAAGAGTCATGGTTCTCATTCTCTCAAAAAACTCTATGTCCTTGGGATTGGAACCGGGATTTCCCGCCTCTATATAAGCAACTCCCAAATCGTCAAGAGCTCTGACGATCTTGAGCTTATCTTCAACCGAAAAAGATATGCTCTCGGCCTGTGCACCATCTCGCAATGTTGAATCAAATATATCAATTACTTTAGTCATTCTCCATCATCCCTCTCATACCATATAAGATAAGCAAGATACCTGTTATATCCATACCATTTTGAATGATAGTGAAGCACCTGCTGACTCTGCCAGGAAAGATTCTTCACTATACTAATGAATAACGGGATATCTTAACTCAACATATATAGACTTCTTTTCAATTATTGCGGCAATACCTCTTCCAGTTTTTCCTCATAAATCATTTTATTAATAGCATTAACGTATGATAGAACGCTGGCCTCAAATACGTCTGTGCTTACACCTTTACCGGTATATATTCTTGCACCTGACCGTATTTTTACATATGCCTCACCCTGTGCATCCTGCCCTTCAGTAACTGATCTGAGAGTATAATCCTCCAGGGTAAAACTGACCCCTGCGATTTTATCAACAGCTTTAAATGCTGCATCTATTGGGCCGTCTCCGGTTGAAACCTCTTCAATAACCTGATTATCGCCATTTTGTTTTATAAGACGTACAGAAGCTGTAGCAGTAATGGTATTACCAGTATTAATGACAAATCTGTCAAGTTTATAGATCTCAGGTACTTGCACCGCTTTATGCTGTAATAGCACCTCTAGGTCTGCATCCTGTACGACTTTTTTCTTATCTGCCAGTATCTTGAACTTGTTAAAGGCTTCATCCAGCTCTTCTTTACTAAGGTTGTAACCTAATATTTTCAACCTGTCCTCAAAGGCATGTCTTCCTGAGTGCTTACCAAGCACCATATTATTTTGGGTTAGTCCTATTGATTCAGGAGTAATAATCTCATATGTGCTTTTTTCAGCCAGAACACCATGCTGGTGTATTCCGGACTCGTGAGCAAATGCATTTGCCCCAACAATAGCCTTATTGGGCTGCACAGGTACACCTGTAATACTGCTGATAAGCCTTGAAGATCTGGAAATCTGTGTTGTATCCAGCCGTACATCCATATTGTAAAGATATTGCCTGGTCTTAATTGCCATAACAACTTCTTCTACGGCAGCATTACCCGCTCTTTCACCTATTCCGTTTATGGTACATTCAAGCTGAGTGGCACCAGCTCTTGCTGCAGCCAGGGTATTGGCTACTGCCATTCCAAGGTCATTATGGCAATGCACCGCAATCTGAGCTTTGTCACTGTTACTGACATTTTCCTTAATGTTTTTTATAAATTCATAGAATTCATCCGGTGTAGTATATCCAACTGTATCGGGTACGTTGATTACTGTGGCACCTGCATCAATTACAGCTTCAAATACCTGATATAAGAATTCCGGCTCGCTTCTTGTGGCATCCTCGGCAGAAAACTCAATATCAGAACAATATTTTTTCGCATAGGCTACCATGTTTTTTGCCCGCTCCAGAACTTCTTCAGGTGTCATCCTCAATTTATACTTCATATGGATGGGGGAGGTTGCCAAAAACACATGTATTCTCGGACTTACAGCATTCTTAATAGCTTCCCATGATTTATCGATATCTTGCGGAAGAGCCCTGGACAAACTGGTAACAGTACAATCTTTTAGAGTTTCAGCAATTGCTTTAACCGACTGAAAATCTCCGGGAGAAGAAATTGCAAATCCGGCCTCAATAATATCTACCTTCATTCGCTCCAGCTGTTTTGCGACTTCTAACTTTTCCTGAAGATTCATGCTGCATCCAGGGGACTGCTCCCCATCCCTTAAGGTTGTATCAAAAATATATATACGCCTAGACATACTAAACCTCCTGAGCACTTATTTGCTATTTGTTCCAGCTCATCATCTTTCGTAATTCCTTACCCACTGTCTCAACCTGGCTCTCTTGTTCCATCCTTTTTCTTGCATTAAAGAAAGGACGATTAGCTTGATTTTCAAGAATCCAATTACGGGCAAATGTGCCATCCTGTATTTCGCCAAGAACTTTTTTCATTTCCTTGCGGGTCTCTTCTGTAATGATTCGTTTTCCTGTAACATAATCACCATATTCAGCGGTATCTGAAATGGAATATCTCATAAAACTGAGTCCGCCTTTATTAACAAGATCAATAATAAGCTTCATCTCATGAAGGCATTCGAAATATGCACTTTCAGGCTGGTATCCTGCTTCAACAAGGGTTTCAAACCCTGCCTTCATTAATTCGCAAACTCCTCCGCACAAAACTGCCTGTTCTCCAAAAAGGTCTGTTTCTGTCTCTTCTTTAAAGGTAGTTTCAAGGATTCCTGCTCTTGCTCCACCGATACCGGCCGCATAAGCCAAAGCCAAATCTTTTCCATTGCCTGTAGCATCCTGGTATACTGCTACTAAACACGGAACCCCTTTCCCTTCCTGAAACTCGCTTCTTACAGTATGACCCGGCCCTTTCGGAGCAACCATAAACACATTTACATCACTTGGAGGAACAATCTGTCCAAAGTGGATATTAAAGCCATGGGCAAAAGCCAAACTCTTCCCGGCTTTCAGGTTTGGTTCTATGCTTTCTTTGTAAAGCCCGGTTTGTTTTTCGTCATTTACAAGAATCATAATAATGTCGGCCTGTTTAGCCGCATCAGCTGCAGTTGCAACATTGAGCCCGGCTTCTTCGGCCAGCTTCCATGATTTACTGCCTTCATATAGACCCACAATAACATTTACTCCAGATTCATGTAGATTAAGAGCGTGGGCATGACCCTGGCTGCCGTAACCAATAATCGCAACTGTTTTTCCTTCAAGCAATTTGAGATTACAATCCTTTTCATAATACATTTTTGCCATAACCTATTCCTCCTCACCTTTAATTTGATTTTTGATATGCTTGTTTCCTCTTTCAATAGCAGTAAGTCCTGTTCGAACAACTTCAGCTATCCCGTAATTGTTCATAAGATTTATAAAGGCTTCAATTTTTGATTCGTCACCCGTCATTTCAACTGTAAGTGTTTCGTTTGAGACATCAACAATATTCGCTCTGAAGATAGATACAATTTCAATAATTGAAGCTCTTGTTTCCATAGTTGTATTAACCTTAATCATAGCCAGCTCTCTGAACACTGATTTTTCTGCATCAAGTTCAACGATTTTGATTACATCAATCAGCTTATTAAGCTGTTTCTTAATCTGTTCAAGAATGTAATCGTCACCGCTCACAACAATAGTCATCCGGGACACTTTTGGATCCTCTGTCTCTCCAACTGACAGGCTGTCAATGTTATAGCCCCTTCGGCTAAAGAGCCCCGATACACGACTTAGTACACCGGACTGGTTTTCTACCAGTACCGAGAGAACATGTCTGTTCATACTTTTCACTCCCTGTTATTCATTTTTCAATTATTACGCTTAATAATAAAGTGAATATATCCTTTTTACAGGTGTGGTCATATTAATGTGCTCTCGTCAGGATCTACCACACACTCCAATAAAAACGGACCTTTATGCTTGATAGCTTTTTCAAATGCATCTTCCAGCTGCGAATCTGTTGTAATTCTTACACCTTCAATTCGGAATGCATTACACAGCTTGATAAAATCAGGGTTTTTGTCCAGCTCCACCGCATTAGCTTTTCCGTAGAATCTGTCCTGCAGTTCTCTGACCATCCCAAGCCTTGAATTGTTAAAAAGAAGTATTATAATTTCTAAATTGTAATATGAAATTGTTCCCAGTTCATGAAGGCTCATCTGAAAGCCACCGTCTCCTACAACCGCTATTACCTGACGTTCAGGTGCCGCTATTTTCGCACCTGCCGCCGCCGGTAAACTGTAGCCCATTGTGCCGAGGCCTCCTGATGTAAGAAAGCTCCTTCCAATTCTATCTTCAAAATACCTGGCAGCCCAGATTTGGTTCTGCCCCACATCTGCAACAATAATTGCTTCATCATTCAACTTTTTAGATAATGTTTCCATTGCATACCTGGGATTCACAAAACCGGTTTTTCTGCACTTAACAGTACCTTCAAAACTCTTTAGCTGAGTTAGCCATTCATCAGTGTCGGTTCTGTCTGTTGTATCTATCCTGTCAATCATTTGTGTGAGTATGGTTTTGGCATCCCCCACCATAGGTATTTGCGTTCCAACATTTTTGCCAATTTCAGCCGGGTCTACATCTATATGTATTATCCTGACATCTTCAGTTGTTTTTTCGGGAATACCGCCCCAGGCTCTGTCTGCTACTCTGGTTCCGATAATGATTAACAAATCAGCCTTTGCCACAGCACGATTTGCCTCTGAAAATCCATGATTCCCAATCATACCGATATAATGCCTGTTAAGGCTGGGTAATGAGCCTTTACCCATCAACGTGTGAACTAAGGGAATACCCGTCTTTTCAACAAAGGTCAGAAGCTCACCTTCGGCATGAGATAAAAGGACTCCTCCACCTGCAATTATAAGAGGACGTTTGCTTTCGGATATAGCCTTAACTGCGCGCTTTACCTGCCCTACATGGCCTTTGGTGGTTGGTTTATAGCCTCTGATATCAACAGTTTCTGGTATGTCTGTTTTTTCTATTTTAGCGGCCTGGATATCACTGGGGATATCAATCAATACCGGTCCAGGTCTGCCCGTTGATGCAATATAGAATGCTTCCTTAATAATTCTGGGCAAATCATTCTCATTTTTCACCAAATAGCTGTTCTTTGTAAAAGACTCGGTAGCTCCTGTTATATCGGCCTCCTGAAACATGTCCCGGCCTATTTTGGAGGAATTGACCTGACCTGTAATAACAACAAGAGGGATTGAATCCATATATGCTGTTGCAATACCAGTAATTAAATTTGTTGCTCCGGGACCTGAGGTCGCTATACATACTCCAACTTTACCAGAAACTCTTGCGTACCCACTTGCACTGTGAGCAGCAGCTTGTTCCTGGCGCACCAAGACGTGACGAATATTTGATTTTCTGAGAGCTTCATATACTTCTAATATATGTCCCCCAGGATAACCAAAAACAGTATCAACATTTTCATTGATTAAGCTTTTAATAATTGCTTCTGCTGCTTTCACGTCTTTCACCTCTCTTAATACTTGTATATCCGGTTTTTGCTGTATCATTTAATTATATGTATGCAAAAAACCCTCGCACCGTCGATATATAATACAACAGGGACGAGGGATATACTCTACGCGTTACCACCCTATTTTATCTTTATTTCACAATAAAGACCTCACTAGGTTCAAACAAACCTTCGCCTGTAACGGGGCTGACCGTTACCTCCTACTAAAAATTTTCAGAAGTACTGCTCGGGAGGGATTCGTTTTCATTGATCCTGCCAATTTACACCACCCATTGGCTCTCTTTAAGGATTTTGCTATGAAAAGCTGGCTCCTTCATTGCATTTATTCAGGGATTATTAAGTTATTGCTTTGTATTATATCAGCATCAATTACTTTATGTCAATGACGGGATAATTGCCAAATTTTTATTAATTTTTTGTATGTTTTATATGCTTTTTGCATCAAATAACAATGTAATTGAAAACAGCACCACTGCCTGGTACATAATAACGTATTATTGTACTATACGATAATGGATTAATTTATAAAAATAGTTGCTATTATATAAGATGTTGTGATAAAATGATTTTTGCTGTGAAGATTTGATAATAATGATTTATCCATTTATATACATGGATTGCAGGGAGGTGTAACATATGGCAAAGTGCGAAGTATGTGATAAAGGTCAACATTTTGGTATACAGGTAAGTCACTCTCACAGGAGAAGTAATAGAGTCTGGAAACCTAACGTGAGAAAGGTAAAAGTTATGGTTGACGGCATTTCAAAAAGAATGCACATTTGTGCTAAATGCCTGCGTTCCAGTAAAATAGCTAAATCTGTATAATATGTACAAATTTCAGAATGTAGATTTAAACAAAAAATGTGGCGTTGCAAATGCCACATTTTTTATTGTGAATCAAACAAGTATGCGATATGCTAATGCACATCCGTTTCTTATTCCATTCCTTGCCCATTTTAATGGATCTTAAGCAAACGCCTGAGTATTCCTCCCAGGAATCCGGGCATCTTAAGCACGATAATCCTCATGTGCATAACCTCCGTGCCAGCTCCTGTCAATAAAGTATATTCTCAAAGGCGCAAAATTGTTAACGCTTTTATAAAAATTATTTATCCTGGACAAGAGCCTCTATCAAAGCGTGCCCTTCCGAATCCACCAACTGGACTTTTATCCCCAGTTTTTCCTCTAATTCGCCTGCTGTTACATCATCCAGCATAATATCGGTGCCCGCTCTGAACATATTCTTGCACAATAACAGCTTTTCACCCAGATCTTTATCAGTAAGTTGTTTAATAAGGTCATAGCCCGTTAACAGGCCGGTTACAGTTACATTGGGCCCGAAAAAAGTATTTTCTATGGCATAAACATTAATTTTTAAGCCTTTTATACTATCTTCTATATACGAGATAATTTCCTTGAAATATTCAAAGACCGAAACACCTGTTGCAATACTGATTTTTTTCTCTCTCCCTGGAAAGAGGGGTTTGTCTTTAAAATCCTTCAAGGCATCATTAATTTCATAGACAAAAGAGGTAACCATTCCGACACCATTCTCAATCTGTGGAAAATCCTCATAAGCATCATAGTCGGGGAGCGGCTTTCGGGCCATTATATAAAGCTCGTCAGCTACATAGACTATTCGGCTGCCGTATTTATCAATTAGTTTTCTTTGCCACTTCTCTACCTGATTAACAACTTTTAAGGCACTTTCCTTATTAAAAGGTGTTAATTGGGCTAAACCATCTCTAAACTGCGTAAGCCCCACCGGAACCACAGAAATGCTATGTAGCTCCGGAGATAGAGAAGTAAGTTCTCTTATGGTGCGATCAAGCTCTTCACCATCATTTATTCCAGGACAGAGAACAATCTGGCAGTTTACCAAAATTCCGTTTGAAGTAAAACGCTGAATTTTCTCAAGAATATCACCTGCAAAACGGTTTTTGAGCATCTTAATCCGAAGCTCCGGGTTTGTAGTATGAACTGATATGTTAACAGGAGACATACGATAGCGGATAATCCTGTCAATCTCATCATCTGAAAGGTTAGTCATTGTAATATAGTTACCATACAAAAAAGAGAGCCGGGCATCATCGTCTTTAAAATAAAGAGTATCCCGCATTCCTTTTGGCAGCTGATCTATAAAACAAAAAATACACTTGTTGCGGCAGGTTTTTTCCTCATCTAACAGAGATGTGGCAAATTCTATACCTAAATCCTCCATCTCATCTTTTTCTATATCAAACTGCCACCTCTCTCCGTTTTTCTTCTCAATTTCCAAAGTCAAATTCGTATCAGCACAATAAAACTTATAGTCAAATACATCATGTATCACTTGTTCATTAACAGACACCAGAAAATCCCCCGGCTCTATTCCGAGTTCATCTGCTATACTATTTTTCAATATGCGTGATATCTCAATTTTATGCATAATTAATACCTCGAAAAAAACAATAGCAGCTATAAAAAGCTGCTACTACTTTTTGAGTCGTCGGAAAGTTCCGGAGATAATTACTTTTCGTCTACCTTCACTACTTCCTTGTCATCATAGGTTCCACATTCCTTACAAACTACGTGCGGAAGCTTGAGTGCATGGCATTTTTTGCATGCAACCAGATTCGGCGCTGAAAGCTTGTAGTGGGTTCTTCTTTTATTTCTTCTTTGCTTCGACACTTTATTTTTTGGTACCGCCATTTGTAACACCTCCGTTCAGTGTTGGTTTATAAGGTTTCCTGCTGTTAATGTATATCAATCAAAAAATCCTTTTAGCCCTTCTAACCGTGAATCAATTGAATCGTGATTTTCACAGTTACAACCTTTTTCGCTGATTTCTGCTCCACATAAAGGGCATAATCCCTGACAATCTTCACTGCAAACTTGTGTCATAGGAATACTTGTTAACACACAGTCTGCCAAAACTTTGTCCAAATCAAGCGAATTGCCGCTATATGTGAATCTGTCATCCTCAAGGTCCAAATCAGTTTCTTCTTTCTCAATAATCTCCTCATCAATATCGACAATATGCTCACGTTCAATTCTTCCTGCACATCTGTCGCAAACTGTCGAATAGACTAATTTGGCACGGCCTGTCAGCTTCAGCATACCATTGTTGTTTGTTATACTTCCGGTAAAACTAACCGGGCTGGTAAAAGAAACTGTACCAAGACTTGTTTTTAAATCTTCCAATGCCTCTTCCAACTGAATGCTGATGGTGCCGCCATTATTCTTTATTATTGAGGTTATGTCAAGTTTCAATTCAAATCCCTCCTAAAAAGCACGAATTAAAGCTCCCGGAAGGTCAACATGAAATATTATACTCACTTGATCCCGCTTTGTCAATCATTGCTTTTATGGTTTTAGACCGCTGTTTCAATTAGCTGTCAGTATAGCGGGAAACGAGAAGTAAGCTGACCTGCTCTTTCTATTATCTGCAGCTTGTTGCTTTCGAAATCACCACTTAAAGTTAAACTTATCAGTTCCGCAATTTCACGCATTTCTTTTTCCTTCATGCCACGTGATGTAACAGCGGGTGTTCCTATTCGTATACCACTTGTTACAGCAGGGCTTAAGGTATCAAAAGGAATACCGTTTTTATTGACTGTTATCATAACTTCGTCAAGCATCAGCTGAGCATCTCTGCCTGTGATCCCCTTATTAGTCAGATTTATCAGCATCAGGTGAGTATCAGTTCCTCCTGATACAATTTCAAAACCTTTCTCTTTTAGAGCTTCAGACAAGACTTTTGCATTCCTGGCAATCTGCCTCTGGTATTCTTTGAATTCCGGAGTAAGAGCTTCCTTAAAACAAATAGCCTTTCCTGCTATAACATGCATCAAAGGACCGCCTTGTATACCAGGAAATACAGAACGATCAATATCCTTAGCATATTTCTCTTTACATAGAATCATGCCGCCTCTTGGTCCTCTCAGAGTTTTATGAGTTGTGGTTGTAACAAAGTCGGCATAAGGTACGGGGCTCGGATGCACACCGGCAGCAACAAGGCCTGCAATATGAGCCATGTCCACCATAAGGTAACAGCCTGCTTCATCGCAGATCTCTCTGAATGCTTTGAAATCTATAATTCTTGAATATGCGCTTGCCCCTGCAATAATCATCTTAGGTTTTATTTCCAGGGCTGTTTTGCGCAATTCATCATAATCTATCAGCCCATCGGACTCTCTTACACAATAAGAAACTGGTTTAAAATACTTCCCCGACATATTCAAAGCCATGCCATGGCTTAAATGTCCGCCGTGAGCAAGGTTCATCCCCATAAAAACATCGCCGGGTTTAAGAACAGCATAAAAAACAGCCATATTTGCCTGGGCGCCTGAATGAGGCTGAACATTAACATGCTCTGCTCCAAATAGCTCTTTTGCTCTGCTGATGGCAAGTGATTCGATTACATCCACATGCTCGCAACCGCCATAATAACGTTTCCCCGGATAGCCTTCAGCATATTTATTTGTTAAAGGAGTTCCAACTGCTTCCATAACAGCTTTACTAACGAAATTTTCAGAAGCAATGAGTTCGATTTTATCAGATTGTCTTTGAACCTCCTGATAAATAGCTTCCGCAACTTCAGGATCAGCTTTTTCTATTTCTCTAAATTCAAGCATTTAATTTTCCTCCATACATCAATAAAACCCCGCTCTCCAGTTTGGGGAACATTAGAATTATACGGTTTTTGTTATATTGTGTCAACCGGATTAAAAAAATAGAAACACTCTTTCTGCTTAATATCTTTAAGCTTTTTCAGGTATTTTATCCTTTCTTTCAAGAGTAGCAGCGTCTATAAACATTAGAGCCGTTAATCTCTGGAATATCAAAAGCACTATAACCTCAAAAAATGCAACTATAAAAAGGGCAAGAGCCGGGTTTTGCACGTCAATTGCAATGGTGTCAAGAACAAGACCAAGAAAATGTGGCCAGAGACCGTTGAAGATTACTCTCCTTTTACATCCCCTGGTTATATCCAGTGCCACTTTAAAATTCTTTATAATGCCAGTGTCAAACTCTATAATTAGCAAGTTTTTAAATATAAACAGCATATCAACAGCCAGTACAACGATTGGAAGTAAGGATAAAATTACTACAATTACAGGTATAAAAAATGAAATGAATGCCGTTAACACAAATACGCATAAAATTGCAAAAGCAAAAATTCCGTAAAACAAAATATTAAAAACAATAATTTTAATCAGCTTTTTCAGGAAAAATACTGTTCTCTGTTTCAATGTAGTGTCCGGTTCGGTAAGGCTGTAATAGTAGAATACCCCATAATATGTTGCCAATATATATGCTACAGCTTTAATCAAAGCATAAATTATTACCACAATTAGCATGGACTCAAAAAATTTGTTTGCAGTTTCCATATTAATTAAGGAAAGATCCAGGGTTTTTGTTTCAACCTGTTCAATAAGATTTACACTTATTTGCTCGAAGTATAAAAAAGCATCTTCGATATAAGGTCGTGCATAAATATAACCGCCAAAAATAACAGCAAGTATTAAAATAAATACAATTTGGGCAACAACAGGTTTATCTACATCATGAAACCTGAATGATTCTCTCAGATAAAAAAAGATAGATTTAACTCTGCATCGCTGGCTTTGCTGTTTATCCATTTTTCTTCCCCCTGATTTGCTTAACTTCTTTCATTGATAAATACCTCCACTCACCGGGCTTTAAATCTCCTAAAGCAAGTCTTCCGACAGCAGTTCGTTTAAGCTGCAATACAGGATGCCCCACAGCCTCGCACATACGCCTGACCTGTCTGTTTCTGCCCTCATGTATAATAATTTTTAATTCTGTACTTTCAGGTTTAATATCTACAACCTCAACCTGAGCAGGAGCAGTTTGTTTACCATCAAGCATAATCCCGTTTCTTAATGCTTTCAACTCTTTGTTGGAAGGCATACCCATAACTTCAGCCATATATGTTTTTTGGGTTTCCTGTCCCGGATGAGTGCTTTTAAAGGCAAAATCCCCATCATTGGTAAGGATTAACAAACCGGTAGTGTCATAATCCAGGCGTCCTACCGGATAAATACGTTCATTGACACCATCAATAAGATCCAATACAGTTTTTCTTCCCTCAGGGTCCGAAACGGTAGAAACATAGCCTGTCGGCTTATTCAGCATAATATAAATAAGTTTTTCTTCTTTTTTTATAAGTTTCCCATCGACTTCCACTCTGTCCTGCTCCGACACACAGAAGCCCATTTTGGTGACTATTTCTCCGTTAACCTTTACCCTACCGGCCTGTATCAGCTCCTCTGAATGTCTCCTGGATGCAACTCCACATTGAGCCATATACTTTTGCAATCGCATTTTATTATCCATTGTTTTAATCTTCCTTTTAAAAAATAATTATACCATAGTTTTTTTATGTTTACTATTTTCCTAAACCACAACAGCACTAGCAAATAAATTATTATTACAATTGTCTACTTGGAATTATTAATACTTATCTTGACATTAAAGATTATAAATATTAACCTGATATTAATATGGACAATTGAGGTAATAAAATGAATTATTACAAATATGATGCTTTCATTAGTTACCGTCATACTATGCTTGATGCAGCGGTCGCAGAAAGGCTTCACCGGTTGCTTGAATCCTTTAAGATTCCAAAAAGCATTGCAAAATCCATCGGCAAAAAAAGAATACAACGAGTTTTCAGAGACAGAGACGAATTGCCTACTTCATCAAATCTTGCCGAAAATATCACAGCTGCCCTGGAATCCTCCGAGTTTCTTATAGTTATTTGCTCTCCCAGAACCTCTCAATCACAATGGGTTTTAACAGAGATTGAGACCTTTAAGAAACTTCACGGTCAAGACAGAATTCTGGCTCTTCTAATTGAAGGAGAACCAGACGAATCATTCCCTGAACAGCTGCGTTTTATAAAAGAAGAAAAGGTTTTAGAGGATGGAACAGTTGTTGGAACTACTGTGGAAGTGGAACCACTTGCCGCAGATATAAGGGCTGACACCAGAAGACAAATGTTCAAAAAACTTAAGACCGAAGTTTTACGCCTTCTTTCACCAATGCTTAATTGCAGCTATGATGACCTTAAACAACGGCATAAGGAACGCCTTATAAAAACTGTGCTTACCACATGTATATCATTATCTGCATTTTTTATCGCTTTTGGCTCATTCAATGCATATCAGGCACTTGTTATAAACCAGAAATCTCAGGAAATTAACCAAAAAGCACAAGAAATAAATCAGAAAAACCTTCAAATCAAAGAACATATTAATCAGATCCAAATAAGCCAATCCAGATATTTGGCTGATATATCCAACAAATACTATGAAAGCGGTGACAGATACCGGGCTATTCTGGCTGCACAGGCAGCTTTACCCAAAAATCTTGACGACCCCGACCGCCCATATGTTCAGGAAGCGGAATATGCCTTATCACGGGCTTTAGGGGTTTATGAAGTTGATGGCCGTTTTGACGGTGATATTGTACTGGATCATAATATGCCTGTGAGATTTTTAATAACCAGTCCTGACGGGAAAACTCTTCTTACTAGCACGACCGATGGATTTTTACATATATGGAATACTGAGGACGGCACCCTCTTAAGATCTGTTTTCACTGGATATTTCAGTGATGAATATAATACATATTTTATTGATGACAACTACTTTACTACTCTTTGTTATGATGAATCCAATGGTTACTACAACTATTCCTGTTTAAATATTAATGGATCAATACTATGGCAAATTAAGATGAATTCGAGCTCGAAGGCGGCGTATAATCCCAATAAAAAGCTTTTGACTGTTTACGAAAGTTTAACGTATGACTGGGATCAAAGAGAAATGGTATACTTAGTTGATGCTGTTACAGGTAATGAGCTTTTTTCTACTTCAATAGAAGATTTAATAAGAAACGCAGCGGCTGATGAATCTACGGATATCTATGTTAACTGCATAACTATGAATAGTGACTCAAGCCTCATCAGCTTTGGTACAAATAACGGTAAAGTCTTTACAATCGATAGTACCGACGGAAAGCTGATTAATACCCTTGTCACAGAGAACAAAATAGTGGAGAATATTCTATTCTCTGATGACGGATATATGATTACCTCGTCTTATTATCTGGCTGATATAGATGAAATTGAAAAAAGCAATGAATGCCTGGAGATTTTCCCACCTCAAAGTAGCACCCCATCTTTCAATTGCGTCTTTGATGCTATTATTAAGCCTTACTTTTTACAGACCAAACCGTCAAAATTAGTTTTTATTGGGCAAGGGGATATAAATATTATTGATATAAAAACTGGCATGGTTGACTATGCTTTTATTAGAAACGAAAACATCCTTGATTATTGTATTTTAAATGACAGCATAATAATTACTTCAGACATGGACGGTAGTATTAGATTCTCAACATTAAATGATAATATAACTGAGTTGGGGGATTTCAAAATCTCCAGAAATCAGCCTGTTAAAAATGTTGTATTTGCTAACAAAAAACTAATTTTTTCATTAGGATCCTCAAATAAAGTGTACTTGTACCGGCGGATCTCAAATGAAAGCCATGTACAGTTAGATGGTGACATCAATCCGTTTTCCGAGATTTTTTATTCTCCCGATGGCAGCCTCGCATTATGTTTTTCTACAGTAACTGATAATATTTCTATATGGGATGTTACGGAACGTAAGGCTATCATATCAAAATCATTTAATGATGATATTTCTGATGTTTGCTTTATCAATAACGATACTATATTAGTTTGTTTTGAAAAAAAAGATGATACTCCGGCAAGGTTTGCAACAATCAGAACTAATGATTTATCTGTTATTTCTGAGAAACGCTTTAACGAAACAAGGTTTTGTATTAATAAGGATTCATCGGTTATGGCCAGATGTGAATATGACGGGATTTCCTTATACACATTGCCTGATATGACTTTTCTTACAAAAATTAAATATGAAATAGATTCCTCAGGTAGATTTATTCCCTGCTCTTTTACAAATGATAACAAATTTTTTGCTGCAATCAAATCTCAAAACGCAATGATTATTGATATACAGACTAAAGATATCTTGCATAATTATAAAAGTGATATTCTCCGTTACGGAGTAATCAGCGACGATGGAAAGCTCTGTGCCCTTGCTTTCAATGATAAAACAATTAAGCTGTTTGATGTTGATAATGCTTTGAAAGAAAGGGTTTTAATTAATGATTTGCAATTGAGTATAGAAACTATGTTTTTAAGCCCGGACAATAGTTTATTATTTGTGCAGTTAGAAGACAACAGCATTTACATATATGACACTGTAAACGGCAGTCTGAAAAAAGTTTTTAATAATGATATAATCGTCACCTCTCTAAAAACGATAAAATTCAGCCGGAATAATGACAAAATTGCTCTCATTACCCTCTCAACTGCATGTACATACATCATAGATTCCCACACCCTTAATATACTCGCTAAACCTTTAATTAATGATATCAATAAGGATTTTTCCTACGTTTTGTCCCGGGGTGGTGTAATGGATAACAGCTTATACATGGTTCCTGTTTATACTCCTGAAATGCTATTGGTTGAAACAAATAGGCAACTAAACGGCAGAGTGCTGACCGAGGAAGAAAAAGCTGAAATGTTTATTAATTAGTCAATCAATGCATCCCCATTTACCATTTGAGTTTTGTTTTTTTCTTCAGTATATTATTCTTTACTTTCCATAGTAATCACTAATCTCATATAAATAGCTTTTTCTTTTAATTTCTCTTTCACATATGCTATAATGTTTTAGATTAAAATAAGAGTCTCGTTTTTATTGAATTAATCTGGAGGAATATAGATGAAACTTGGTATTGTTGGGCTTCCCAACGTAGGCAAAAGCACACTTTTTAATGCAATAACAAAAGCAGGAGCTGAAAGTGCAAACTATCCTTTTTGTACAATAGACCCCAATGTTGGAATAGTAGCCGTACCTGATGAAAGGCTGAATGTTCTGGCTAAAATGTATAACCCAAAAAAAGTTATTCCAACTGTAATAGAATTTTTAGATATTGCAGGCTTGGTAAGAGGTGCCAGCAAAGGCGAAGGCTTAGGAAATAAGTTTTTATCACACATCCGGGAAGTGGATGCAATAATCCATGTAGTAAGGTGCTTTGATGATAACGATATAGTTCATGTTGAAGGCTCGGTAGATCCTGCCAGGGATATAGAAACAATAAATCTTGAGCTTGTGTTCGCAGATATGGAGGCCATTGAAAAACGTATTGAAAAAACCCGAAAACAAATGAAATCCGGTGATAAAAAGTATCAGATTGAATTAAACCTGCTGGAAAGAATAAAAGGAGCCCTGGATGCTGGAAAGCCTGTAAGGTCCATGGATTTTGATTCTAATGAGGCAGATTATGTCGATCAGCTGTTTTTATTGACATCAAAGCCTGTTATGTACTGTGCAAATGTCTCCGAGAACGGGATTTTATCTATTGATCAGAACCCCTATGTTGCAAAAGTAAGAGATATTGCCAGGGCAGAAAACTCTGAAGTTATAACTATCTGTGCAAAAATTGAGGAAGAAATTGCTCAGCTTGATGACGATGAAAAACAAATGTTTTTAGAGGAACTGGGGTTAATGGAATCCGGACTTGATAAGCTTATTAAGGCAAGCTACAGACTTCTTGGCCTTATCAGTTTTCTGACAGCAGGCGAAAATGAGGTGCGTGCCTGGACAATAGTTAAAGGAACAAAAGCCCCTCAGGCCGCCGGCAAAATACATTCCGACTTTGAGAGAGGCTTTATAAGAGCTGAAATTGTAGCCTTTGACGACCTTATTCGGTACGGTTCTCATACCGCAGCAAAAGAACAGGGGTTAGTCCGTTCTGAGGGAAAAGAATACATTATGAAAGACGGAGATGTAACCCTGTTCAGGTTTAATGTATGAGTCAGCAACATTTTGCTGACATGTCATCCTGAGCAAAGCGAAGGATCTTCCCACAATACTAAAGAAGATCCTTCATTCCACTTTTGCTACATTTCAGAATGACTTCTATACAAGTGATGACAACACTGCCGCTTTTGATACGATACCTTTGAGACGGTTCTCTTCATCCACAACTGCTATAGGATACTTTGCCGATGCTGCGACAGATAATAAATCGGAAATAAGGGTATCTTCTGATGTTGTCAATATGTCTCTTATAATCGCATCCTGCATACTGATTTTGCCAGTTCTGACACTCATGGCATCATCAATGGTCAGTATTCCTATAAGCTCCAACTTGTCTCCCACAACATATGCACTGGATACGCTATGATCACGCATTTGTTTAAGGGCATTGTTTGCACCGTCCTTAGTTCTTATCATACATGACGGTGTTTGCATAATATGTTTGACAGAATATATCTGGCCTTTGTCAGCGCTGTTTATAAAATTCTCTACATATTCATTGGCAGGATTAGAAGCCATATTTTCGGGTGTATCCATCTGTATTATTTTGCCGTCCTTCATTATAGCCACCATATCACCTAATTTAAAAGCTTCGTTGATATCGTGTGTAATAAATACTACGGTCTTATTGAGCTTCTTTTGTATTGACAGCAGCTCAAACTGCATATCCTGTCTTACAAGTGGATCCAGTGCTGAAAATGGTTCATCCATCAAAAGAATGTCCGGGTCATTGGCAAGGGCTCTGGCGATTCCCACACGCTGACGCATACCACCGCTTAATTGCGAGATGTTCATATCCTCCCATCCCTCCAGGCCAACCATTTTTATTATTTCTCGTGCCCGTTCTTCTCTTTCTGCTTTCTTTGTTCCTCTTACTTCAAGTCCATAGGCTACGTTTTCCAGCACATTTCTGTGGGACATAAGCCCAAAACTCTGGAACACCATTGAAACTTTATGTCTTCTGTATTCTAAAAGTTCTTTTTTATCAAATTTTAATATACTCTTTCCTTCAAAAAGAATATCTCCTGATGTGGGTTTTTGAAGCAGATTCAAACAACGTACTACAGTGGATTTACCGGAACCGGACAAGCCTATGAGTACAAATATTTTACCTCTCTCCACCTGAAATGATACATCATTGACGGCAACGGTTACACCCAGCTTTTTAGCGACTTCTTTCTTGTCGCTTCCACTCTTCATCATCTCAAATGCCGGAACCTTGTTCTTCCCAAACAGTTTGGAGAGGTTCTTTACTTCTAATACTATGTTTTCATTATTCTTCAATTGCAGCCTCTCCTTTCTTTATAATTCCCTGTGTTAATCTA
>JGI24710J26742_10001668_pt1 | contig 20273 bp, 25 predicted proteins | sample BioPla2DNA2_FD_26742 | JGI IMG/M metagenome (IMG submission 26742) | reverse complement strand
GTAGGTAATTTAGGAATTAATATACCAAATAACATTACAAGTAATTTATTATATTTAAAATGTAGTTTTTTTAATGCAAAAACAGGGAAATTTACACAATTATCACCAACACATCAAGATTATATAAATAAAGAAAGTGATATTTTTATGAGTGTTGAATTAGATTTTACAAATAAAAAATATAATATTAAATATAATAATATTAATATTAGTAATTTAACATTATATAAAATTGAAAATACACAATATAATGATAAATTAAATAATATAATATTAAATATAATAATATTAATATTAGTAATTTAACATTAAATAAAATTGATAATACACAATATAATGATAAATTAAATGAAACTGCAACAATAAGTGAGTTTAAGAAACCAAATTATCCAGATGGTACACAATTAACATATAGTGATAATGAAATATATTTTGAAGATTAATTTGTTTTGACTTTGATAGTTGGCATTCTTGTTGATTTAACAATTTCAAATTCTTTTTCATCTTGTAAAGAACCTAATAATTTTATATTATATTTGGCAACAATTAATTTATCTTCATCAATATCTTGAATGGTATCAGCTTCTTCAATACCTTCTAATAACGTTGGAAAGTATCTACCATTAACATCAACATATAATTGTGTTGATGCATATTCTCTAAGTATAATTTTATCTAATTCGTTTACATCAACTCTATATTTACTAAATAACGATATTTCATAAGTTAAATCAACATCAATTGGTTGTGGCATCTTATATAATAATTTAATTAGTTGTCCATCATCTAAAATAGGTACTTCAGCATATGTAAATAATTTATTTTGTGCAACCCTTGGCTTTTCAACTCTTGTACCCTTTTCTTTATTAATTCTTCTAATTGTAATATAAGGTGTAGCTACATTATTATCACCATCCATAATCTTCCATGTTTTAGAAAATTCACCCCATCTTTCATTCTCCATATAAAATACTGGAACCTTTTTTCCATCTAACACTAATTGTAATTTACCATTTTCAAATAAATCTCTAATTGATGTATCCAAATGAATAAAATCAATTGTTCTTGGTAGATAAACACTTTTATGATCAGTTCTATATAATAATTGTTCAATTCTATCAAAACCATATTTCATGTATTCTGATGTGTTCTTTATTGGTGTCTCATTATAATCAATTTTCTTATATTTTTTATTTGGCATCATAATAAATAACAGATTTTTTATATAAATAGTTGTAAAATAACTTGTATATTTAATCTTATTTCATTATATTTGTAAAATTAAATCTAAGAAAATGGAAATAAATGAATCTTTTATAGTTTATAAGGGTTACAGATATTGGTATGAGAAAAGAAGTGGTAAACATGGAGCTGATATTTGTTTAGCAACCAAAAACCCTAAAGAATATTGTAATGGATTTTATAAATATTCTGATAAAGACCCTGGTAGTGGATTAGTGTATGTTGTGACTAAAACTAATAACCCCAATTCTAATTGGATGGATAATGATTAAATATAAAGATGATGAGAGTGGAAATTGAATTATGTCAACCAGATGAATTTTTGTTGGGATTTTTTAAAGGAATTGGTGAGGATGAATATGGTGAATTTAATATATTTTCCATTGGATTTTTAATATTCTCAATAAATTTTATAAAATATGGTTGATAAAGAAAAAATAGATTTACTTGAAAAGTTTACAAATTATATATATTATAATGTTAACTTTTCAAGTGATGTTCATGATAAACCTTGGTATTCCGAAGAATTAGATGTGGAATTAACAAGTAAAGAATTAGTTGAATTTTATATAAAAAGAAATGAAAATTTAATAATATGATATTAGAAAAAAACGTAATTGTTGATAAAGAAAATAAAAAATATATTGAATGTATATTNGATTCGTCAAATATTTCAAAAACAATATATTTTGAACATATGGAGAAGTTTTATATTTTCTTCAAACGTGGACATGGATATTCTTATGTGAATGTAGATAAAGAATTATATGAAAATTTTGAAGCTGCTGAATCACAAGGAAAATTCTTTAATAAAAACATAAAAAATAATCCAGTATATCAACATAGATATGAATTCAAATTAGTTGAAAATGAAATTAAAGAAATAGAAACAATTATAGAATCATATAAAAATAAAAAAGATGGAAAAAATACGGAAAGTATTAATGGATAATCCAAGTATTTTATATAGAATACAACAAGTTTTAGAATTTTATGCTAAAGGTGAAGGATATGATAAAGATAATGGTTTTTTAGCTAAATCTTTATTAAAAGATATTGATGATATTAATCAACAATATTATATACCAAATAATATTGTTGATGATAAATGGTCTTTTGAAAAAGAATATGAACAATATCAAATAAATTATCCACACTCTATTGACCCCTACGATGATGATTATAATAAAATTATAAAACAACAAGAAGAACTTTTAAAATTATTAAATAAATATAAAAATGATGAATAAAATTAAAATTATTAACACCTCACCAAACCAATTACCTACTTATGCAACNGCACAATCTGCTGGTATGGATTTAAGAGCTAATATAGANGGTTTTTTGACNTTAAAACCATTAGAAAGAGTAATTNTACCAACTGGTATTTTTATTAGCTTACCAGAGGGATATGAAGCTCAAATTAGACCAAGATCAGGTCTTGCTGCTAAACATGGTATTACTGTTCTTAATAGTCCAGGAACTATAGATTCAGATTATCTCGGAGAAATTAAAGNTATTTTAATTAATCTATCAAATGAGGATTTTNTTATTAATAATGGTGATAGAATTTGTCAAATGGTGATTGCTAAACATGAAACTGTTAGTTGGGAAGAAGTTTATGANTTTGATATTACTACTGAACGTGGTGATGGTGGATTTGGTCATACTGGTAAACAATAATTAAATATATAATATATTATATAATAAAATAAAAAAATATGGAAGAAGATAAACTATATATTTTAACAGTTGTTGATAAAAAAACACAAAAATCTGTTACTGATGTTCGAAGTTCAGAAGATATTAAAAATATTTTTGAAGATTTTGAAATTGATGGATTTAAAGATATGATTGATTACTTGAATAATAAATTAAATGAAGAAAATGATTAAAGCAGACCAATATTATAAAGAAAACTTAAAAGAAATTTTGATTAATGGAAATTATGATGAAAATCCAAGACCTAAGTATAAGGATGGTACACCAGCATATACAAAATTCTTAACCCAAGTTTTTGAAAAATATGATATTTCAAAAGGTGAGTTTCCAATAACAACACTTAGAAATACAGCTATTAAAACAGGTATTAAAGAAATGTTGTGGATTTATCAAAAACAAAGTAATGATTTAAGTGTTGCTGAAAAAATGAATGTATCTTGGTGGAGAGAATGGGAGGTGGATAATACAAACACAATCGGTCAAAGATATGGGGCAACTGTAAAAAGATATGATTTAGTGAATAAATTATTGGAAGGGTTAAAAACAAATCCCTTTGGTAGAAGGCATATCATGAATATGTATCAATATACAGATTTAAATGAAACAAAGGGTTTAGAACCTTGTGCTTATGAAACATTATGGTCAGTTAGGAATGTAAATGGTGAATTTTATTTGGATATGACTTTAATACAACGCTCAAATGATTATATTATGGCTGGTTATATTAATAAAATTCAATATGTAGCATTACAAATGATGATTGCATCAGATTTAAATTATAAAGTTGGTTATTTCTCCCACTTAACTCAAAATCTTCATGTGTATGATAGACATATGGATGCTTTGGAAGAAATATTAAATAGGGAACCATTAGAGAAACAACCAATATTGAGATTAAAGGAAAATAAATCTTTTTATGAATTTACTGTTGATGATTTTATAATTGAAAATATTGAAGGAATTCAAAAAATANAATCCCCATTAGAAATTGCTATTTAATTTTAAATATTTTATAATAAAATANATTAAAAGATAAAGNGAATGCTAAATAATGGATAATAATATTTAATATATTATTATCCATTATTGGTATATAAAAGATTGTTGATAATATAAATGATACAATCATTAAAAATTGNCATAAGTGCCATAAATCANTAAACATTACAAAAACAGTGGAACTCCCAATAAATTTTTCACCTTGTTTATAATCTTTATTTTTCCATTTATTCATCCATGAAAGTTTTGGATTCATAAATTGTAATAATTTTTTATTCTTAATTTTAGAGAATATTGATATACTCCACTTATGAACAATGATATCCATAATAGAATTAAAAAATCCAGCTAAAATTAAAAATATAATACTTATCATTTCTTTTTATTTGTTAGATTTTTAATTGGATTAATAATTAGTATTAATAATGTTAAAACAGTGTAATATAATGCTGTTGGTATCATCAAATACAATAAAAATTCATTATTCTCGATAAGATGAGATAATATAATCATCACAATTAAATATAAAGTAAAACTTGCAAATAGTTTTCTATTAAAAAGTTTTTTCATAACATCTTATTTTATTATAAATAGTTGTTTTATATTGAAATTTAAAGTATCTTTGTAAATAAAAAAATGGAGTTTACCCTATTAATAATTATATTATTAATTCTAACATCAATAATACTAATTTTAAGTGTTTCAATATATTTTATATTAAAGAAAACTAAATTACTATCTAAAACAGATGTAGAATTAATTCAATTTATAATAGATATATATATTGAATATGGTGCAAGTTTAAAATTATATGATGAAAGAAAACATGATATAATAATACAAAAATTAAAAGATTTAAAAAACAAATATTTTAAAAATGATTAATATTGAAGAATTAGAAGATAAATTAATTAATTTATCAGAACAGGAAGGAATTGATTATATTAATAAAAATAATATTATTCTTAGAGTTACTATAGGATAAAATAAAATACATCTATAAAATATTTATGAAAAAAGAAATAAACCTCATTGTTGCTAAATCATCTAATAATGTAATTGGTAATAATAATGAATTACTTTGGAAAATCCCAAACGATTTAAAATATTTTAAAAAGGTGACAACAAATAGTGTTGTTATTATGGGGAGAAAAACATTCGAATCAATTGGTAAAATTCTACCAAATAGATTAAACGTTATCATAAGTAAACAAAGTGGGGATTTAAAAGAAATTTATAAGGGATGTAAAAATTGTTTATTTTTTGATAATTTTAATGATATGTTTTTATTTATAAACGACCAAGAATTTTATAAAAATATATTTGTTATTGGTGGTGGTGAAGTTTATAAATATTTTATAGAAAACAATCTAATTAATAAATATTATATTACAGAAATTAAACAAGAATTTGAAGGTGATACTTATTTCCCCAATGTAGATTTATCTAATTATAAAAAAGAAACCGTTGATTCTGGTGAATACAACGGTTTAAATTATGAATTTAATGTTTATTTTAAATAATTATTTTAATTTTTCTAAATGAGTAAAATCTTCTTTGACTGGTAATGCTATAATTTTTTTATAAAATGGTTTAAAATTACCAATAGATTTTTGAGTTTCATCAACAACTTTATTGGCATTAAATACTTCATAATATCTTGCTCTATTCCCATTGAAATTATATTCTATAATATCACCCCTATCAAAATCAATATTTTTTTCTTTAAGTTCTTCTAAATAAACAGTAAAAGTTAAATTACCAGTATCATCACGCACTAAACCATTTACATCACCATAAGTCTTTTGATTTGAATCTCCAATGTCTACTAATCCTGATATTTTTACAGGTGTTAAATATGATTTATCTTTAGGTTTGGATTGTCCATATAAATCATTAGTTTTACTTTCAATAATATTAATTTTATATAGTAAAATTTCATGTTTAATATCAGTAGATAAATAATGTCTACCGTACATTATTTCAAGATTATATGAATTTTCAGTCATGAACAATCCATATCTATTCTCTTCTAAATCTATATGTTTTTGTTTTTTACTCATATTACATTGTTATGAATGGTGTTCTTGGGGGTTGATATTGCATAGCTCTATTTACATTTTCTGCAATATCAGCTCTATCTTTAGTTAAACTAACTAAACTAATTTTATCTAAACTAGATTTTACTTCTTCAAAAACAGATTCTCTCAATTTTTCACCCTCTTCTAATAAATGTCTATAATCTAAAGTCAAAGCTTTAGCATCAGTTCCCAATTCCCCGCTAAAATAACCTCTAACACCACCAATAACCATTTTAACTTTTGCTATTAATAAGTCTCGAACATGTCTCCTAGCGACACTATTTAATCTACTCCAATTTAAATTTTCAATGGGTACATCTGATGGTAATCTTACTACATCAGGATTTTCTAATGCACAAGCATCTGGGTCTTTATTCTTATCTGTATCATAATACCAATACCAGACTTTAGTACCATCCAAATGTCTACCAAATCTACTTCTTATTTCATATCTCTCTCCAGGAACAGGGTATAAATGTAATAATTTTTCACCACTAGCCAAACCAGTTATTCTATATGTTAATTCAGATTGTAGAATTCTTTGCTTCATCCTTCTATCTTGTGCAGTTAAAAGTAATGAATAAGTTGGTTGAACATATTGTGCAGGTCTACCCATATAACTCCATCCAAATTGACCTGAAGCCCAATTACTCATAGCAAATGGATCAACTAATCCCTGATCAATAGAAGGTGGTGTTTCCCAAAGAACTTCATTAATTTCTCTATTTGCAGGTATAATGTAATGTTGTGTACCACCAGTAATTGTAATATAATCTCTTTTTAATTCCCATCCTCTTGCTGCTGGTGCATTTGTTCCTAAACCAACTTGCTTAGAATATGCATATGTAAATGACTCCATAAAATCGTTGGATTTTGTTACAAATGCGTTAAAAAAATCACCCTTATCAATTTCTATGTTTTGTAAATTAACCCATTGTTGTTGAACCAACCAATCATTCACAACTGACGAATAATCCTCTAAGGACATTTCTAAATATGAATCCATCATTTCATCTGTTATTTCGAATGGTCTTAACGGATAACCTAATTCATGCTTTACATGAAGATATAATTTATTTTTTTCTTTAGTTCCTATGAATGTCATATTTTTTTTATTATATTTGCAAAATCTAATTTTATATAAATAGTTTATAATGAATAAATAGATTGATAAATTTTAAAATAAAATTAGTTGAAATCAAACCTTTATTTGAGTTTGTTGTTTATATTGATGAAATCATCATCTTTATTATAATATACTCCTAAACTTATTTAAAATTAACAAAAAACATTATTATTAACTTATAAATAAACAAGAATGGAATTTAAACCAACAAAAGAACAGTTAGATTTTTTTAACGAAGTAAAAAATGGATTTGGTAATATCTTAATTCAAGCTTATGCTGGTTGTTCTAAAACAACATCAGCAATTGAATCATTGAAATTTATTCCAGAAGACAAATCTAAAATTTTCTTAGCATTTAATAAACATATTAAAGATGAATTAAAATTAAAACTTCCAGAAGGTGTTAAAACTAATACTCTTCATAGTATTGGTTATGGTAGTATTCTTAGAAAATATAAAGATGTTCAATTCGATGAATTTAAAATTGATAAAATTATCAATAAGAAAAAAAGTAAATGGAATGTAGATCAAGAATTTAATTTTGATACTGAAAAAATTAATGAATATCTTAAAACGATTAAAAAACTTGTTGATTTATGTAGATTAACTCTTACTACAAAAAAACAGTATGTTCCATATCTTTGTGATAGATATAATATTAAATATAATTCTAATACAGATATTAAACGTGTATTTATGGTATTGGAAGAAGCTTTTAATGATAAACATACCATAGATTATACTGATATGATATTTATGCCAGCTGTTGATAATAAAATATTTCTAATTCAATATGATTATGTTTATGTTGATGAAATACAAGACCTAAATAAAGCTCAACAAATCATGGTTGATAAAATGGTTAAGAGAGATAGAAAAACAGGTCAAAAAACTGGTAGATTAATACTTATAGGAGATTTTTTTCAAAGTATATATGGTTTTACAGGAGTTACTGAGAAAACATTTGATTGGTATTATTCAATTCCAAATACAAAAAAATTAACACTATCAACAACTTTTAGATGTGCTAAAAATATTGTTAAACATGCTCAAAAATATACACCAGAATTAAAAGCAATGGATAATGCTATTGATGGTGTTGTTAGAGAAGGTAGTGTTATTAATGAAGCTGAAAATGGTGATTTTGTGTTGTGTAGAACAACCATGCCACTTGTTAAATTATTCTTTCATTTTCTATTGAAAGAAAAAAAAGCAATTATTAGAGGTAGTGAAATTGGTTTGTCTTTAATTGATATGACTACAGATGTTGAAAATATTGATAATTTAAAACAAATATGGGAAGAAAAATTAAATACATATAAACTATCACTACTTGCTAATGGTGTTATTAATCCTGAAGAAGATTCAGATTATGCTTCATTAGAAGATAAAGTATTAACACTTCTATTTATTGCTCGTCTATCTAAGAATATTGAAGATTTAAGACTAAAAATTCAAAGTATTTTTAGTGATGAAATTGAAGGTATTATACTTAGTACTGTTCATAAAGCTAAAGGTCTTGAAGCAGATAGAGTATTTATTGTTAGACCAGACCTACTTCCAATGACAAAGAATATTAGAAGCCAATGGGAGAAACAACAAGAAATTAATTTAACTTATGTTGCTATTACTCGTGCAAGAAAAGAACTAGTTTATGATAATAAATGGACTGATGAAGATTAATAAATATTAATTATTGTTAAATATTTTTAAACCCATCGAATTCGAAATAAGAAAAATTAGTGAAACTAAAAAAAAGAATGGTGTCTCACAAAAAACATTAGATGCACAAGCAAAAACTGTTTATATTATTAATATAGAAAATGGTGAATATAAATCTTATCATTCTACTGGACAGGCTTCAATTAATGAAGGAATATCAGGTGCTACAGTTTCAAGATGTTGTAACACAAATAAAATAAAAAATGGTTTTAAATGGACATATGTTAAACCTGATTAAACATAAAAAAAATATTAATGATAAAAAAAATAAATTTATCACAACAAGAAAAAGAAGAAATTTATAATAAATATAAGGGTGGTGTCTCAATGAGAAAATTGGAAGAGCAATATCCTTATTCTTTTACATTTATCCAAAAACTTGTAAAATCATTTGAATTTGAGGATAAATTAAACAAAAATTATCCTCAAAAAGATGGTTATTATATTGTTGCGATTTGTAAAAAAACAAATATTATTATAGATGATTATAAAAACACTTCTGGTGCAATAACAAATCATTTAAAATCTACTTATCCTGATATTATAATAGAATCAAATTATAAAAGAAAATCTAAAGAATATGAAACTGGTAAATTTTGGTATGATGAATACTTTTTATTTGATTATGTTTTAATTAAAAAATTAAAAAAATGTGAGTATTGTGATTGGACTACTACTGATGTTAATAATAAAAGTGGTGCATATGAAAAACATCTAAAAACAATACATAACATTTCAATAGAAAACCATATTAAACAATATCCATCAGATGAATCTTATTTTAAAAAATACGAAGATACATCTGAAATGGGATTAGTGGAATGTAAAGTTTGTGGAAAGAAACTTAAAATAATAAATGAGAAACATTTAAATAAACATGGTTTAACTGTTAGAGAATATAAAATTAAATATGAACATATAAATATTGTGTCGGATGATTTTTTAGATAAAATGAAATTACAATATGAAAAATGTTTGAAAATACAACCATTTACAAGAATTTTTAAATTAGAAAAAAAAATAATTGAAAATGTGAATGATGTTGCTTTTGAATCTTCAAATAGAAAAATATTAAATGGTATGGAAATTGATTTATATGTTGAGGATAAAAAAATTGGTTTTGAAATTAATGGTTGTTTATTCCATAGTGAAATTTTTGGAAAAAAAGATAGAAATTATCATTTAAATAAAACCATGAAATGTCTTGAAAAAAATATTTATTTATATCATATTTTTGAAGATGAATTGTATTATAAATCAGAAATTGTCTATTCAAAAATAAATCACATATTAAATAAAAATAAAACAATAAAAAAAATTCATGGAAGAAAATGTGAAATAGGTGTTAATTTAAATAATAACATAAAAAAAACATTTTTAAATAATAATCATATACAAGGAAACGATAAATCAAACATTAATATTTATGCAACATTTGAAGATGAAGTTGTTGCAGTTATGTGTTTTAATAATAATAGAAATATGAATAAAGCTAAAAATCATAATAAAAATATATATGAATTAACTAGATTTTGCGTAAAAAGAGATTATATTGTTAATGGTATTGCATCAAAAATGTTAAAATTATTTATTAGAAATTTCCAACCCGATAAAATTATTTCTTTTGCTGATATTAGATGGACACCTAATCCATCTAATAACTTATATACTAAATTAGGTTTTCAATTTGATAAACAAATAAAACCTGATTATACATATTATAACCCTAAAATTGATCCTTATCATAGATTTCATAAATTTAATTATGGAAAAAATAAATTAAAAAATAAATTTCCATTATCTTATCATGAAAATAAAAGTGAGTGGGAAATAATGCAAGAAGAAGGTTTTGATCGTATATGGGATTGTGGTAAATATAGATATGTTTTAAGCATAAAAAAAGGTGAGAATTAACTCTCACCTTTTTTATTTATATTAAACTATGATTAGTTCAAATCACCAATACCGAACGTGGTTAAACCATCACACAATATACGACCATAGTAACGATTTAATACCATTTTCTTAGCGTAGCGTGTCATAATTCCACGAATAGGCTTAAAGTCAAATGGGTTATACATTACAGGTGTTAATTGTAAAGGAATATACGGAGCATATATGTAACCAGATTCTAATATAGTTCTTCCTTTGTGACCAATCAAAATAGTATTAGCAGGGGCGTAAGGATCACGATACACTTGATATCTTCCACTCAAAGTACCGATTTTTTCAATACCCATATTATACTTATCTTGTTCAGGAGAAGCATTAGAAACGTGGAAATATTCAAGATCATCGAATACAGCACTAACTTCAGGAGAAACTACAATCCAAGAAGCACCACCACGCAATACAGCTTTATGGATTTGAGCAGAAATTTGGTTAATCTTTGTTATCAAAGTTTGGTTCCAGTCTTTCTGAGTACCATAATAGGTGTTTGTTTGTTTTCTCAAACCATTGTAATCCCAACGCAAGTTCCAAGCAGCACCTCTACGAAGGTCACGAAGAATTTCACGGTCAATTTCAGCAGCCATTTGTTCTGACAATAAAGCAGTCAATTCAGCTTCAGCATCAATGTTATGGAAAGCAGCAACGTCTTGTGCAAGTTCAGGAGTCCACTGACTTCTCATCTTACGAGTCTCAACAGATACAGTAACATCATCAAGACCGAAGGTTACTTCTGCCATTTCACTATCTTCTTCCAAGTCAGAATATACACGATATTCATAAGAGAAATTAGGAGTAGTACTAGCACTAAAAGGTTGATAACCATTTTGTCCTGGATAAGTAAGATCTACATTAAGAATTAACTTACCATCTTTAGATACAATAGGTTTACCATAAACCTGAGTTTTCACATTGAAAGGAATACTTTGTCCAGCAATAATAGTTTCACTTTCAAAGGGAGAAGGAGCAACAAGATCTACATCAGCAGTAATTTTCAATGAAGCTAAGAAGCTTTCAGTGTCCATAGGTACACCAGCAGGACCGATTAATTTACCTTGATCAGTAACAGTAAATCCACTAATTGTTACAGTTGCTACTTTATCACCAGCCTCATAATCAACTCTATCAACAATACCAGTTTTTAGAGTGATTGTACCTTTAGAGCGATCAAACAAAGATTCACCTTCATCACCATACTCAGTAGCATAGAAAGAATCATAAAGAGAACGCTCTTCGAATACTGTTCTATCAGAATGAGTAGCAGCATTATTATAAGCACCATCAGGTGAAGTATGGTCAGTACCACCTTTACGTACAGAAATCTTAGGATTAATGTAGTATAATTTACCAAGTGGCAAGTTCAAAGCTTGAACAGATACCAATTCATTTGCTAAAAGTTTAGCAAATACCCTACGAATTACAGGGAAAGCTACGGTTTCAAATTGTCCACTAGAAGCAGAGTCAGTTGATTCGTTAAGTCTCATCATATCTGACAATTGGTTTTCGAACAATTGGGCGCAGTTTTCTTTTATATGTCCTTCAAGACCTTCAAGCAATCCGATTTGTTCCCAACGTTGAGTAATAATCTCACGTTGTTCTTGCAAATGTTTTAGTCCAATATTACCAACTAAATTGTTTTCAGTTAAAAATCCCATTTTATTTTAATTTTTATTTTTAAATTATTTTTATTTTTCAACATATTTCATAACTCTCTTAATTTTATCAAGATGGTCTTCATTTTTATATGTTGATTTTTCAACGGTTTCACCTAAATTTTCTTTAGATGATTTACCGATAATACTATTTTTATTAATACTTTCAGAAATTAATTCATCACTAATTTCTTTTTTCTCCTTCAAAATTTTATTATAAATTTGTTCTGATTCATCAATGGATTGAACAGGTTTAAATTTTTCAACAATTTGTTTTTTCTCCTCATTAGTAAAATTAAAATCTTCATTGATTAAAAGATTATTAACGTGTGATAAATTAGTATTAAACACAACCATTTCTGTTAATTGTTGTCTATATTTACCAATAACATCACGATAACTTTCCATTAATTTTTGAGTTTCTACTGTTTTATTCTTTAGTTTTTTTAATTCAATTTTATTTTTTTTATTTTCAGAAACTAAAGAATTAATTCTTTTTTCAAATTGTTCTTTTTGAAGTGCATACCTCAATTTATCTTTTTTATATTGAGCATATTCTGATCTTGGTTGTACATTGGAGCCAGCTAATTTATTATTAGATAGTGATACTCCATGAGCTTCCTCAATTTCATCTTCAAAATCTAAATCTTCTTCTTCATCCATACTAATTTCAATAACGTCATCATCATCAAAATATTTGGTATCACCATTGTTTTGTTTTTTATATAAATCTAACAATTTATCATAATCAGCACCAAGAACACCCTTATAATTTTCACCATAAATACCAGACATTTTTTCATTAAATTCTTGTATTATAGGATCAGTTTCTTTAACTATATCACCAGTCTCTTTATATAAACTATCAATAATTGCATTCATTTCTTTTTGCAAATTTTTTAGTTTTGTATAAGGGTCATTTACATTTTCATCAACTTCAATTTCTTCAGACAAATCATCCATTTTAGCTAATTCAGCTTCAATATCATCCAAATCAAAATCTTTACCAGTATTTAATTCATCATCTTCAATATCAAAATCATCGTCATCGTCAGCACTATCAAAAACTTCTTGTAATTCTTCCATTGAAAAATCTGTTAAATCAATATCATCCTCTACGGATTCATTCACCTTTTTACCCTTTTTGGGTTCTTTGTTGAAAGTATCACCAAGTGTAGAATCAACCTCTTCATCATCTTTTTCCACTTCTTTAGTGTTTGTTTTACCTACTTCTTTTTCATCTTTCGGCTCTTTAATAAAGGTTTTATCGGCTTTACTTTCNTTTATTTTGTTTTTTTCTTTTTGAATATTATTCTTCATTTTATCTAATTTTTCTAAATGTTCATTAAGAATNTTATTAAATTTTTCAGGAAGTTCACTAGCCATCTGTTCTTTAGCTTTTGATTTAGCAGCTTCCATTAATTCATTAAATTCGACAATTGCTTCTGACAGCACACTTTTTTTTGTTGTTTCCATAATTAAACTTATGTTTTTAAATATAAATAGTATTATTTTTAAAAAAATCTATAAAAAAATGATAAATTATAATAAAAAATTATTAATTGCATTGATTTTTTTATTTTCTTTTATTATCTTTGTATCATTTTTTATGATATTTTCTTTCATTTGTATTTGATTTTTATTTGGATATAAATAAGCTCCAAATGTAGATGGTGTTGCAACTAAATCGAAACCTATTAATTCAAAATCATCTTGAACATAAAACACTCCTTTTTCTTCTTTTAAAGAGCCAACACCTCTTGATGATATACCTATTCTAATTCCATGTTGTAAATAAACAATAATTTTATCACCAATCATTGTAGGTATTCCATACTTCAAAAATCCTGGAGAAACAACAATTCTTAATTGACCATATAAAATATGTTTATCATCTNGATTTGTACCCCACCACATTTTTGTTATTAAATGGGAAACATTTAATAATGAGATATTTGTATCTTCGGGGTGATTTGCCTCACTTATTGCTGAATTGTTGAGAACAAGTTCATTATATAACTCTACTTGTTTTTTTAATACTTTTTCTGGATATATTCTACCATTTCTATTTGGTACACCATATTTTTGAAGAATACAGTTAATTAAAATTGGTTCTTCTGGATTATATTCAAAAGATTCTGTTAATATTTTATTTTTATTATTAATTTCTCTTGCTATATATCCAGCATCATGTTCAATTAGAAGACCATAACCATCTTCATTATTTTTTATTATATTTAAATCATTCATTATAAAATTCGATTATATCTTTATATAAATATTATTTAATATTTTTTAATGTTTCAATTTTATCCATTAATCTTTCACCAAGGTTTTTTATTGCTGTTAATATCTTTTCAGTTTGATATTTATCAGCTTGATCAGCCATTTTTATTATTGTTGAAACACTATTAAGAACATCCATTAATTCTTTTTCAGATTCTCTACTCTTCTTTATTCTTTCATCTTCTTTTATAGTTAATTCATTATTTATTTTTTTTATATCTTTTTCATAATTTTTTGTTATTTTTTTATTATCAAAATAAAGATATATTAATAAAGAAGTTAGAATCGTTATTATAATTAATAAAATACCAATCATGTCATTATTTCTAACAGCATTCTCAAAATCAACCATACTCTTAGTCTGTGTAGTAAGAAAAAATATCATCATATAATTATTTATTTAATTATAAATAGTGTAGATTTTCTAAATAATTATATTTATTTTTAATTAAATCTATTTATAAAAAAAACATATAATGAGTGTAAATATATTTGATCCAATTGAAATTATAACAAATAATAGCAATCAATCATCTACAGCAATTCCAAATTTAGAAGAATTGATGATTTATGTTAATTTTAAAGCTTTTAGACGTGGTTCAACAGAAATAATTTTTGATGCTGATGGTTTTGTAAATATTAATAGTAGTAGTGATTTAGAAGTAGATTTAATGGGTAGAAACCCAAATAATAAAAATTTTACAACTGATTGGAGTGATAATTTTATATTAAATGATAATAATTATGAGGGTTTTGGTATATCAGATATTAAGATTACAACCAATAGTTCTTATATACCACAAGTAACAGTTGAGTTTGTAGATATTAGGGGTATGAATTTTTTTAATAGGGGTGAAAATTCACCATATTCTGTTTTATATGATTTCCCACCACCAATATTTGAATTATTAATTAAAGGTTATTATGGTAAACCTTTAAAATATAGTTTACATTTAACTAAACAAAATACCAGATTTGATAGTACTAATGGTAATTATTATATTACTGTTGATTTCATTGCAAATACTTTTGCACCTTTAACAGATATATTGTTTAAATATGTTGAAATGTTTCCATTAATATATGAGGAAGTTCAAGATGTTAATTTATCTCCAAACAATAAACCAAAAACAACTTATGAATTAATAAATAAATTACAGAATTTATATCAACAAATAGATAAAAATATAAAAGCATCAAAAGAATTTAAAGAATACAAGAATAAGAAAAATGAAATAGATAATTTAAAATTATATGTAGATTATTTAAATAATAAGGGTTTTATTGAACCAAAATATAAAGATTCAATAAAATTATATAAACAAATTTTTAATAGTGATAAAACTTATACATTAAAAGAAATTAATAATATTAATGAATACGCTTCAAATGTTCAAGGTTTAAATACTAATGGTATTATTAGTAGTGATGAATCTAGATTATTAATTGTTTTTTTAAATCAACAACAATTCACATTCTTAAATAAAAGTATTCAAAAAAATATTATTGATAAATCTAGAAGATTAATAAATGCTAATGATTTTAAAAAAGTTAGTATTGAAACTAGTTTAATTCAAAAAAATGACACTGGAGCATTAAGGGGTGTTAATTTTAATTATTATAATGCTTTTGATATTACAATGATATATATAAAAGTATTTAAAACATATTATAAATTAAAAAATGATCAAGACAAACAATTTGAACTTATAAATGAAAAAATAGAGGATAGAGTAAGAGAAAATTTGGGGTTTAGACCAACAGTTAGAAATATTATTAATGTAATATGTGATGATGTTGATAGCATGTTTAATATATTAAAAAATACACATATTGAAGCTAAAGATCATCATAGAATAAATTTTGAAACCATTATTAATAAATCACAATATGCAGATGTTTCTAATAATACAATAAATTCATTTCCACTTTTTATTGAAAATAAAAAATCAATAAATTCGTGTAATAATTCAAAACATAGAATATATCCAAAGAATAGTATTTTTAAAGATATACCATTTCCAGAAACAAAATTAGTTGATGATTTTATTAATACATTTTTAAATGTTAGAAGAAATAGAGTACCAATTAATATTAAAATGGAAACAAATGATGANGGTAATATGGTGTGGATTCCAATTACACCGTTGGATAGTAATTTAAATCNAGAAGCTTNNAATTATNAATCTCCTTATTTTAGATATCAAACTAATGGAACACAAATTATTGATAATATAATAAATGTATTATTAGATAGATTTTTAGTTTTATCTCAATATTCATATTATAATAAATTCTTTAATGAAAAAAATGATAGATTTTATTAAATTATATGCTGAATCCGAAGCTTTAAATTTAGTAGTATCATTAAAAGATTTAAAATCAATTGATGGAATGTTGGAATTATTAGAAAATGGTTTTGATGATAAACTAAAAGAATTATCGAATAAAAAACCAATAACTAATAATGTTAAATTAGGTACACAAGATTTTATAATTGATAAAACAGATTCAAATTATATAGGATTATTTATTTTAAATGAAAATCAAGTTGAGAAAAGAAATGCAGGTGGAACCACACCAATAGATAAATTTATAGAAAATAAAAAAAATATTGTAGATAAAATTTTTGGAATTGAAAAAATTAATTATTCAAAGGAAAACATTTTAATTATTAGTGAACCTGGTCTTATTGTAGAAAATATGTTACTTTCAAATTTTAAAATCATATTACCAAAAAAAGGGGATGATGTTAAAAAATTTATTGATGAAGATAATCAAGGTAATATGTCAAAATTTTTAATATATTCAATGTTTGGAAGAACCCATTTACAATTAGATTATAAAAATACTGCAATACATGAATATCCTATAGCATATTTTAAAAGTCTTAGTATTTATCTTGAATTAAGTGATGAAGAAATTAATAAATTAAAAACATTTTTAAATAATATTTATAGTGGTTATCATCGTTCTATACTAAAGGGATTAGTACAAAATAGTTTACTAATTTTCGATAATATTAGAAACAATATATCTAACAACGATAGAGATACTTTAATTTCATATTATAATTTATCTAATGATAATATAGTTGGTGATTTTATTGACTTATTTTATGAAAACAATAAAATTAAAGAAGATATTGAAAATATATTAAATAAAAATTCTGATTTTACTGATAAATTTACAGAAATAAATTATTTGGCTGTTAATTCAGAGAATACATTTAATAATTTTGGAATGGTTAAATATGAGTCTTATTCACAAATGATGGAAGATTCAAATAAAAAAGGTATAATTAATAAATATTTTACAACCTTTAAAAGTAAATTAGAGAGTGAATTAATTGCCAAGAAAAAAGAATTTGAGAAAGAAGAGAAAGAATTTTTTGATAGTATTGATGATGATGATATAAAAACTCAAACATATTACTCAATAAAAAACATTGTTGATAAATGGGTGAGAGGTTTTGAAAAATCTAACGGATATCCTTTTAATATAGGTGAGAATGGTAGATTGATTGATAAATTTGTATTTGTTGATAGAGCTATGAATGATATTGGTGATTCTTGTATTATTGATGCAAGATCATTAATTGAAATGAGTGATGATATTGATATAAATGTTTTTACTGTTATTTCAAGATTATTATCTCAAAATGGGTTTGAATTTTTTCCTTTACAAAATTTCATGAATTTTGAGGGTAATCAATGGGAGGATAGTTTTAAAATATATAATAATATTACTACAGATATTACTTCATCACCAGCTTTTGTATGTATGTATATTGGTGGAACATCATCAACATTAAATACTAATAATTCATATATTGATGATGGTTTATTAAGACTTGAAGAAGGTGAGGATTTTAATGGTGAGGGTTGTGGTGATGGTGATACTTATTTAGTTGATGGTGAAATCAGGTCAAGTTTAAATGTTAAATATGGGGAAGTGAATGCTTTTAGGGTGAGATATGGTAGACAAAATCAATCAATGTTTGAAAATATTGAAATTAATAGTAGAGAATTCCCTGAAACCAACGAGTCTTTAGCTATTTTATCGAATTTAGCTAAAGACGAAAGCAATTCAACACCAATACCTAAAGCACAGAATTTATATAATTTATATGAAAATAGAGCTTATTCAACTAAAATAACTATGTTAGGTAATGCAATGATACAACCCACACATTATTTTGAATTAGAAAATATACCTTTATTTTCTGGTTCATATGTTATATTGAATGTGGAACATACAATTAGACCTAATCATATGAAAACAACATTTAGTGGAGTTAGAATACTTAGATACCCAAATCCAATAGTTGATAATTTTGCAGAATCAATTGGAATGTTATTAGGACTAAGTTCTTCTGATGATAATATATTTGGTAATAGAGAATCAGAAGATAATATTATTTCAATAGATTCAAATGATATACCAGATGAAGCAAAATATAATTCAATGCATCCAAATAATGATAAAACATTACAAATTTAATTTATGGCTTATAAAAAAATAACAAAGAGTGGTGAATTGTTTATGAGGACAATTGCTAATAAAAATGGCGTGGATGGGTTAATTAGAGGTAAAAATAAATATGAAATACCATTCACTTATGATGTTACATTACCATCAGAATTAGTTGCCACAATTATAGATGATGATGGTAATGCAATTACAAACAATATACAATTTATAGATTATTTAATTAAATTGTATAATAAGTATGGAGAATTATATGATTTAGATGCAAATATTTTGGTTGCACAAGCATATGCTGAATCTGGTTTAAAAGTTTGGAATTATGCACCATATCCAAGTACTGCAACTGGTTTAACACAATTCCTATTTAGTACTATGTATGAAGTTATAGTTGAAAACAAATATGGTTCAACACCAAAATTTACAGAAGCTGAAATTAATAGAATGATTATTAATTTTGAACAACCTTATAATAAAAATTCATATCAAGTTGGTGTTAGTGAAAATATTAAAGAGGGTGAAGATAATTTTATTAATAGAAGTAGAAGTAGAAAAAATAGATATTTTTATTTAATAAATGCTATGAATAATCCAGATTTAATGATTAAGGCACAATGTAGATATATGAAATATATTGCAAATAGAAATAATAATCTAGCTTCAAATACGTTGTTTGCATATAATCGTGGTTCTTCATACTATTCAGATACATATACTGGTATTATTAATTTGGTTAAAGGTAAGAAAGGTGATGATTATATTGATGAGGGTTTAAAATACGTAGAAAAAATATTTGGTATTTTGGGTGATAAAGATAATGAATATACAAATGCAAAACCAAAGGGTATTTTTTTTGGGTATGATTTAGATTTAGATAAAAATAATTTTGATTCTTTTAAAGCAGATATAAAATAATAAAAAAAACCACTTAAATCAAATTAAGTGGTTTTTTTTTATTATTCGTTTAATCCTTTTGAAAGTTCATATTGTTTTATAATTTCATTGTCT
>JGI24710J26742_10001665_pt1 | contig 20285 bp, 20 predicted proteins | sample BioPla2DNA2_FD_26742 | JGI IMG/M metagenome (IMG submission 26742) | reverse complement strand
GCGGAGGGCTACGACCCGGTCTTTGCGACCCTGCCCTCAGAGACCTCCCCGGACTATGGGCGGCCGTTTGCCCGGGTGCTCAAGGATGCCGGCTACGACTTCCTCAAGGTCGACTCCCTGCTCGCGTTCTCGCCGGCGGAGGTCACGATCAACGACGCAGAGAGCGGCGCGGTCTACCACTTCGGGAGACTGAACGCCGAAGTACTGCTTGAGTCGTTTGGAGTCGACTGAAAAAGAGAGTCCGGGCCCCGGGACTCACTCCGGGGTCTTCTTCTCACGGTAGCGCTTGAGCGCTTTCTCGACGTACGACGTCATCTGCACGGCGCCGACGACGCAGGCATCGGCGCACTTCCCGCATCCGATACAGGTATCGGGATTGGTGATCCATGCCTTGTCGATCTTCTTCCCGAGATCCACGAGCTCGATCGAGCCGGTCGGGCAGGCCTCGACACAGTCGCCGCACCCTTCGCATGAGAAGGGGATGATCCAGGGGAACCGGTCGGGTATTTTCTTGCCCATCTGGCCTCAGTCCCTCTTCCTCGGCACGTCCTTCCAGCGCTGCCGCTCCCATGCAGTGAGCTCATCCGGCGTCATACCGTCAAGCCTCTGCCCGGCCTCATACCCGGGTTTCGTGCAGTAGAGTTCGGTCAGACGGACGCGGAGCACCGCCGCCGCATCGATCCCCTTCTCCTCCTTCGCCTGCGCTGCAACCGTATCATAGAGATCCCCTGACTGAAGGATCTCCCCGGCACCCTTGAACTGGTATGCCGCCCGGATGCCGCCCTGGCGCGAGACACCGAACGCCACACGGGGGTTTTCTGCTATCACGGGTGCGATCACCCCTGCCTCGTCCGCCGCAAGGGCAAACGCCACTTCATCATCACCTCTCACCTCGGCGTAGCGCCCCAGCACCACAGACGGCACGCCCTCCGGCGTTGCGACACAGAGGTGGCAGCCCATCGCCTCGATCCAGGCCTTCATTCTCCCTGTAAGATGTACCTGCATTCTGATCACCCTAGAGAACCTTCTCCCCTACATGCCCGGGCTCGATGGAGTAGACCTCCTCGACGTGCACAACACTTCATTCTCCCTGTAAGATGTACCTGCATTCTGATCACCCTAGAGAACCTTCTCCCCTACATGCCCGGGCTCGATGGAGTAGACCTCCTCGACGTGCACNACAACGACACCNCGCTGGACGGCTTTTGGAAAGACGATATCCGGTGGCACCTCATCCGGCGGTTCGGCNTTGTTCCAGTTCCCCCACTCATTCAGGATATCCGTTGCGTTTGCGCCGTACCAGTCNAAGTCGCGGGGAAACCCGTACTCCATATCCACGGCTNTGCCNCGGAAGACCCACCACCGCCCNTCATCGAGCGGGTGGCATATGGTGACCGCGACGTTCGGGTTCTCCTTGATGTTCGCCTTCGTCTTCAAGAGGAACATATCCGCGATCAGGATCTTGTCGTCCATGTGCGTTGCGACAAAGCGCATCGCGGCGATGTTTGGCTTGCCGTCCCTGCTCGATGTGCAGAGGTAGATCAGGCTCCCCCCTTTGCCGGGAACCCGTANGGCTTCTTTCATCTCCTTTGTGAACTTCACCATCTCTCTTTCACCTCGNTTCTGTTACTTCACCGGGTACCCGAACGCAGCGGTTCCGGCGGGCCCGAGATCCTCNCCCAGGGCGCGCTTCACGAGCTGGGTGATGTAGATCGGTTCAAGACCCATCTTCCGGCAGGTCGCCCGCATCACGGATATGCAGGCCGGGCAGATGAAGACGAGTTCTTCAGCGCCGGCATCGATCGCGTCACCGATGTTCTTTCGCTGGATCTCGATCGCACGCTCATGCTGGGTGTGGAAGATCCCGCACCCGCAACAGAGCCGTTCAACCCCGGTATACGTCCGCTTCTCCTCGACGGATGTCGCGCCGATCATATCAAAGATATCAGAAAGCCAGTCCGACCAGACCTCGTGGTCCCCGCCCTTCGGGGCATACCGGGTGGTGCAGCCGCCCTGGATGGCGACCTCGACCCCGAGCGGGTTTACTATCCGGTCAGGATGGTCGCGGAGCCAGTCTCGTATGTACTCAAGGATGTGGACCGGCCGGAACGGCACATCGACCCCCCGCTGCATCGCAAGGGTCGTCGCCACGTTGTAGCAGGCGTCGTGGGTGAATACGATCTCATCGACACCGAACTCCTCCGCGGCCTTCGTGAGGTTCTCGATGAACTCCGGGAGGAACTTCACCGGCCGGGATGCCCGACCGAGGTGGGTCTCGGTGAACCCGCATGCATACGGCCCTCCCCCGATGATGGTCGCATCCTCAAACACCTGCCCGGTGAGGAACTCCGCCTGGGGTACCACCTCGTATATACCGCCGGTAGATATCAGCGGGCCCCCTGGCTTCCCCCTCCGGATGACCGTCGCGGGCTTCGTCAACCAGTCACTCGACGGCTTTGCATCGGCCGGTATGCCGAGTGCATCCGTCTCCTCCTGTCGCAGAGCGATGAGATCCCAGGGATCCGCACCCCGTGGACAGAAATCGTTGCAGGCTGCGCAGGTGATGCATTCCTTCAGGATCGGGTGGAATTCCCCCTGGATCAGGGACTTTATGGCGTTCTTTGCATCTTCCTCACTGTATGAGACATACGGACAGCGGACGAGACACTCCCCCCGGCAGCGGGAGAAGTCGCATTTTGATAGATCAAATGCCATTTCGCTACATCCCTCATTTTACCCTGTGTCAATACCTCCACTTTAACGTGGGGTTGTGGGCAAGGCGGATTCCGGGGGTGTTTCCGCCCTTTCCGCATCGAACACTCCGGGAGATGGGCCCGGTGGGTGGCCTGACCCATCTCACACCCCGGATGGGGATCCGGGGATGCAAAGATCAATATCATTTTCACGTTAACAGTGTTAACATTACTGTGTGAGTCACACCGCGTGGGATCCGGCTTGAAGCGAAGACTCGTGCGGACTCATGATCGCCTCGCGGCCGGGAGGTGGGTTCATCTCATCTCCCGTGAGATTGAATATCTGAGGTTTACATCATGACAGAATCAAACAATCCATCAAAGGGTGCTGACGGGCAGAAGAAGAACCCGCTTGAGAAGGTCGCCATGAACGTCCGGCACGTCATACTGGTGTTGAGCGGGAAAGGAGGTGTCGGGAAGAGCACGGTTGCCGCAAACCTTGCGATGGCGCTTGCGGACCACGGTTACCAGACGGGCCTTCTCGATCTCGATATACACGGTCCAAACATCCCGAAGATGCTCGGCCTTGAGGGGACGAAACTCACGTCGCCGGGTGGCACAAAGATTGAGCCCATATACGTGATACCGTCACTTGGCGTCATATCGATGGCGTTTCTCCTCCCGGATAAGAGCACCCCCGTCATCTGGCGCGGTCCGATGAAGATGCAGGTCATCAGGGAGTTCCTCGAGAACGTCGAGTGGGGGGATCTCGACTACCTCGTTGTGGATCTCCCACCCGGCACGGGAGATGAAGCGCTATCGATAGCACAGATCGCCCCGAACATAGCCGGTGCGGTTGTCGTTACGACGCCGCAGGATGTCGCCATACTCGACTCATCGAAGGCCGTGAAGTTCGTTGAACAGATGGGCCTGAAGGTTCTCGGTATCATCGAGAACATGAGCGGCATGATCTGTCCCCACTGCGGCGAGGAGGTCGATCTCTTCGGGCAGGGCGGAGGGAAAAAAGCTGCAAAAGAACTCGGCGTGCCGTACCTCGGCCGTATCCCCCTCGACCCCGATATGCGCAGGGCCGGCGACGAAGGGCGGCCTTTCATCATACGGAGCCCGGAGATGAGCGCGGATAACCCCACGTGGAAGCATGTGGATGCTGTCATGCAGGCGGTTCTCCAGAGTATCGAAGAGACAGAGTGAGGGTGCATGGTATGAAGAAGTTTCATGTAGAACTGACCGGGTTTCTCGAGATGGACACCGATATGGAGCGTGACGCGCGGGTGCTGACCGAACGGGTTCTTGAAGAGATCCGTTCGATCATCTCCGGGCATGGTGCGATACTGGACTACAGTATCGGAATAACCTCGGTCACGGAGAAACCCCCCACCCGGCGCTACAGGTAGACCTGCCCGCCCGGGACCCCGGGCGGAGATCACTCCATATCGTGGCGTTGGAGATACTCGCGGATCTTCCGGGATTCCACCCATCCCCGATCCAGCTGCTTGATGTAGTCGTTGATCCGCCAGACCTGCTCGCGGATGACTTCCGCCGCCCCTTCATCGTCCAGCAGTTCCGCTCTCCCCAGGGTCACCTGCAGGGGCTGGCGGATGTGATCGCCGAGGACGGCGAACTGCTCGATATTTCGCTCGATCTGCCTGAAAGCCTGCTGACGCATCTGTTCGCCCAGTTTTCGTTCGGTGATATCCCTCCCGGTCACCTGGGCGCCGACCACCCTCCCGCGCTCCACGATCGGGGACTCATTCAGTTCAACGTACGCTACCGTTCCATCCTTCCGCTGGAACTCGACCTCAAGCCCCTCGATCGTTTCGCCCCGGTTGAGCCTCTCCTGCGCCTCCTCCCACGTGGCAAGCGAGATCGGGCTTGCATGGGCGAGGCACCTCTGCCCGGTGATCTCCTGCGGGGTGTAGCCGAGGATGCGGGTCACGGCCGGGGAGATGTAGGTGATCCCCCTGTCGTGGTAACAGGTGAAGATCATATCAAAGCTCCGCTGGGCGATCGCGCGGAACTTCTCCTCGCTTGCCATGAGCGCCTCTTCTGCTACCTTCCTCTTGATCCCCTGTGCCAGGACGTTTGCCACCGCCCGGATGAAGTTGATATCATCTCTGGTGAACCTGTAGGATCTCCGTGTATGGGCGCCGAACACCCCGTATGGGCCCTCCTCCCCCCGGATGATAACGCTGATACCGCTTATGATCCCCTCATTCTTGAGGAGTTCTGGACCGCTAAACCGCACCTCGGTCCTGAGATCCTCCACGATCACCGGCCTATGGGAGAGGAGCGTGTAGCCTGCCTGGGAATCGGTCCCTCCCTCCACGACCCCGTTACCGACCAGGGTCATATCGAATCCCACAGCCGCTTCGAGCAGAAATGCATCATTCTCGGGGATGTACCGGAGCACCTTGGCATACTCGACATCGAGGTGCTCTGCTACCGCCCGGACCGCGGCATCCATAAGTTCGGGGAGCCCCGCCCCTGCAAGGGCGAGCTGGCCGAGATCCGCGACGGCTCCCTGCTGTGCCGCCCGGATGGTGGTGAGGCGTTCTGCATGCTTCCTCGTGGTGATGTCCAGGTTGATCCCTGCCCAGAGAATAACCTCGCCGTCCTCATTCAGGACAGGAGCCCCCCGGGAGAGGATGGTGCGGTATCCTCCTCCACCCGGGTCTGCGACCACGAGCTCGCGATCCCACCGCTCTCCGGTCTTGAGGCAGTGTTTCCAGTTATCAAACACCTGACCTGCATTCTCAAGCTGCATGCAGTCCGGCCACCCGGTCCGCTGGCATTCCTCAAGCGTCGTATCGCTGAGGTTGAGGAACGAGGCGGATATGTAGAGGGGTGTCCCGTCCGCTCCGGTGATCCAGATCCCGTAGGGGAGGAGATCCCCGATGCCGGCATAGATCGATTCAACTCTGGCCAGCGCCATAGCATCTGAAGCGCTCCGCGCTCCCTCATGCCGCTCGGGGGTAACATCCCGGAACCGTGCGAGCACCATACCGGTGTACGGCTCGCCGGTCATCACCCGGCACGAGAACGAGAACCAGCGCACTCCGCCATGAGACGTCTGCATCTGGCAGGTGAGGTGGGATACCTCCCGGCGGTGCTGGAGCGCGTCAAGCACCCTGTCCGCAGAATCTTCTCCGTCCAGGATACGCGGTGCAACGTGACGGGGAAAAAAGTCTTTGAGATCCTCGCCTCGGGCTGCTTCATCATCGGTGCCAAAAATCTCCAGAAACGATCGATTCAGCCCTGCGACGATGTTGTCGCAATTAAGAATGATGACAGCATCGTCAAGCTCATCAAAGCAGCGATACACCTGAAGTCTCCAACCCTCAGCAGATGGTGTGTTACCTTATACCGGTTTCCCTCACTCTCCCGGGTGCCTCCCGGGGGTTTTGTGCCAAAACGCCGAGGGGGAGATTTGAACTCCCGAGGTGTCGAACACCAGTGGCTTTCGAGGCCACCGCCTTCCCGGACTAGACTACCTCGGCACAAGCTGGCCCACAGTATTTAGGTTCAGCGGCTATAATGGTATCGAGATGTTCTGCCGGTTCACCCTCATCCCCGATGACACTGTGCTGGTCTACCACGGCAGGCCGGGCGATACCTACGAGGCTGCCCTGCTCTCTTTCGGGATCAATCCAGACACGGTGCTGATCTTTCATGAGAAGAAGAGCCTGCCACAGGATAAAAAAATCGAGGAGGAGGAAGTCAGTATATTCCTGACTGCCTCGCGCGGATAACTTATTCCATACCGGCCGGGCCGGCGTCGGTCTGGGTGACCATCATGTCGTCGACGCGGACGAGGAGCATCGCCGTCTCGGTCCCGCTCTTGATCGCCTGGGTCTTCACCCGGTGCGGTTCGATGACGCCTGCTTCCTGCATATCCACAACCTCGCCGGTGAAGACGTTGAGCCCGGCGTACTTCTTGTCGTCGGCGTGGGCCTTCTTCAGGGCGACGACCTTGTCGATCGGGTCAAACCCGGAGTTCTCCGCGAGCGTCTTCGGGATGACCTCGAAAGCGTTTGAGAACGCCTCGATAGCGAGCTGAACCCGGCCCCCAAAGGTTGCGGCATAATCGCGGACGCGGGTCAGGAGTTCGATCTCAACCGATCCCCCGCCGACGACGAACCTGCCGTCCTCAATGGCATCCTGGACGACACGGGCCGCGTCGTAGACCGCCCGCTCGAGCTCGTCGACCAGGAGCTGGGACGTGCCTCGCAGGAGGATCGTGACAGCCTTCGGGTTGTCACAGCCGGATATGACCGTGAGTTCGGTGTTTGGAAGTTCTCCGACCTCTTCGGCGTGGCCGAGCGTCGTCTCATCGAGCTCCTCAGGCTTGTTGACGATCGTGCCGCAGAGTGCCCGTGCGGCGAACTTCATGTCTGCCTCTTTCACATCCTCGATAGCGTATACGCCGTTCCTGGCCAGGTAGTACTGCACCGCGTCAGCGATTCCCTTCTGGCAGAGGACGACGTTTGCGCCGGCGGCAACGATCTGTTCGGCGAGTTTCCGGAGAGATTCGCGCTCCTGCTCGGAGAACGCCTTCATCTGGTCGGATGAGGTGATCTTGATCTTTGACTTCACCTGGGTCTTTGTGATCTCGAGGGGCTGGGCGATCAGGGCCACCTTTGCGTCCCTGACCGATGTCGGCATCTGCTCAAAGACGCGCTTCTTCTCGATGACGACACCCCTGACCAGCTCGGCGTCGTGCATCGTCTCGCCGACCTGCTTCTTGATCTTGACGTCACCCTCATCCACGATGTAGGTGCCCGCATCGGTCTTTGTGGCGACCTGCTGCACAGCATCTACCACGATGTCAGCGGCCTTCTCCTTGATCGCCTCGACGGACTTTCCGATCATCGCGGTTTCGGCGATCTCTATGAGGGTCTCCCGATCATCGAAATCGACGGAGATGGCCAGTTCATCGAGGATCTCGAGGGCCTTCTCCATACCGAGCTGGTAGCCCTGCGCGATGACCGTGGGGTGAATCTTCTGGGCGAGCAGTTTCTCAGCCTCGTCCATGAGCGACCCGAGGAGCACGATCGCGGTCGTGGTGCCGTCCCCGACCTCCTCGTCCTGGGTCTCGGCGACCTCGATGACCAGCTTTCCGCCGGGGTGCTGCACCGACATCTCGTGCAGGATGGTTGCCCCATCGTTCGTGATCACCACGTCACCGCTGGAGCTGACCAGCATCTTATCCATTCCGCGAGGGCCGAGCGTTGTCCGAACGGCGGCTGCAATTGCCCTTGTAGCCATGATATTCGAGCGCTGCGCCTCGAATCCGCGCGTGCGCTCAACATTGTCCCGTAAAATAATGATGGGCTGTCCAGCAAGCATTGTATAATCCTCCTTTGTTCGTTAGTTTTGTTCAGAGGTTCTATATATATCAATCGACATACCCGGCTCTCCGGAGCTGCCCGGGGCCGATCGGCAGGGGCTCCCGGAGAGACCGCTCTCCGTCACGCGCCTGATATCACCCGCCGGGTCATGAGCCGGAGCGGTGGGGCCGGAAACGGTGCTACAGCCGGCCTCCCTCACCCGAGCCTCGATATCACGAAGAGCGAGTGGACCGGAACACCGTCGATCTCCCGGACACCCCGCTTATCAAAGAGCGACCAGACCGCCACCGGCGTGGCGCCGTGCCTTCTCAGGAACTCTATCGTCCCGGCAAGCGTCGTCCCCGTCGTGACGACATCATCGATGATGACACAACGCTGCCCGGTGATCGCGGCGAATGTGCCGGCGAGCGACCCGGTGGGGGTCTCGTTCCGGCTGTGCTTCGCCGGAAGGTAGACCGCGAGCTTCAACTCCTCCTCAGCGGCTATGAGGGTGGCAAGCGGGACGCCCGAGGGCGCGATCCCGACGACCGTATCGAGCTCACCCTCGTCGTCCCCGGCCAGGTAGAAGAAGCGTTTGAGCATCATCATCGCCATATCGCTGAGCAGCGCACCGTGGCTCCCGACCGCCGTCCAGTCGACGTGGACGTCTTCTGGCGCTTCCGCATCCTTTGGCTGGGTGAGCAGCCAGGTGACCGTCTCCATAGAGAGGCCCAGTTCATCCGAGATCTGGCCCGGCGTGTGCCCCTCCGCCTGGAGCGCCTTTGCCTTTGTGATCAACTCTTCGAGCGCTGACATGGAAGAGAGGTTTCCGGCGATCTATTTAATTTTTCGTTTAATCTGCGCACCGCAGACCGGACAATCGCCCGGTTCCTGCCAGTAGCGACCGCACCCGCTACACCGGTAACGCCACCGAATCGCCCGGGCGGGCCGCTGCCTGATGCTCCGGGTCGCGATACCGAGGCGGTGCGCGACGTTCTGGACCGCAAAATCGTCGGTGATGAGGACGGCGCCGAGTTCCAGCGCGAGCGCGAGTATATCCCGGTCGGCCGGGGAGAGCACCCCGGCATCCCCGGTCCTGAGCGCGGTCGCATCCACCCGGGCCAGGTCCTCCCCGCGCGGTTCCCGGACCCGGAGGACCGTGGCGGTGAGCGCCTCAAACCGGCACTTCGCGTGGAGATCGCCGAGTTCCTCCACCACCGACGGGGTGGTCCATGCCGGCCCCTCCACCGGTATCTCTGTAAAAAAGACCGAGGCATCGAGGACCAGCGTCATGCCGAGAACTCCACGATCTCGCCTTCCCGGCACCGTACCGGGTACCCGAACTCCGCAAGAAGCCAGCATGCGGTCTTTGCGTGCATCGAGAGCGTGTGGGTGGTGTACTCCCCGCCGTAGCAGGCGATGTATATGAGGAGCTGGTCGGCGAGGTGGATATCGACCTGACCACCCCCCCGGCACTCATCGACCAGGGCGCGGGCGGCCAATCGGCCCACCTTCTCGGCAGGAAGCCCCCTCTTCCCGAGAGCGACGGCGCCCTTCGCCCCCACCCATGCCGTGACGGAGCTTCCCACCCCCGCCCCACCCTCCCGGTGGTCGAGCGCGGTGGTGCAGGGCATCCTGAGATCGCGCTCGAGGAGGGCCTGCGCCGAGGCGGCCTGGCGTTCCGTGACATGCTCCGGGAGGTTTGATGAGCAGGAGATGACCCCGCACACCGGTTCCTCATCCGGGATGGCGATCGGACGGAGGCGGGCCGGCTCCACACGGACGCGCACCCGCCCGCCTCCCCGTGGGTAGTAGCCACGGTCGAGCACGTCGATATCGATCGAGGCCCCGGCACGGCGGAGCACCGGCGCGAGAACATACTTAAGGTAGTCGATCGTCGGGCTCCATGCAACCTCGGTGCCGCCCCGGGCATCGATGCTCCCGCCGGCGTGGAGGGCGACCGGGAGCCAGGCCTGGAGGATGAGAGGGATACTCCCGGCGGTGCCGGGATCTACCGTGAGATCGGCCCGCCGGAGCCGGCCCGGGGTGAACGTGATCTCGCGACTCCGGGGCGAGAGCCCCTCGACTTCGGCACCGCAGGCTCCGGCGACCGCGCGGATCGCAGCGATGTGCTGGGGGGCGAGCCCCGATTTTGGTCGGTTCTCCCGGATCCGGGTGATGGTGACCGGAGTCGCGGATATCGCCGAGGCTGCGACCGCCACGCGGAGGATCTGTCCTCCTCCCTCCAGACAGGATCCATCAACGAGAAACATCTTCCCGGATCGTCGTCGCGATCGTGTTTGCGGCCGATATAAAGCTTGAGGCGTTCTCGTAGGTGTCGCTCGATACGACCGAGGAGATCCCCGCCGTCCGCAGGCGCATGTAGGCACCGCTCGCGAGCACCCCGTGGACGCAGGCAGCGTGTATGGACGCTGCTCCCTGTTCACGAAGCATGCAGGCGGCGGTCGCGAGGGTACCCCCGGTGGATATGATGTCATCCACGATCACGACCACGCGCCCGGCGGCATCGACGGCCTTTGGAGCGATCCTGACCTCCTCCCCGGACAGGCGGGTCTTCTGCAGGTAGTCGCAGTCCCACCCGCCGGCCGCCGCAACACCGGACGCAAACCCGATCGCGCCCTCATCCGGGGCGAGGATGAGGGGCTCGTCCAGCCGGAGATCCCCGATGTAGCTCCCGATCGCAGGCGCGATGGTGATCCCCGTTGCCGGGACACTGAAATAGTCCAGCACGGCGGGGTCATGGACATCGACCACGATCACCCGCTCGATACCGCCTGAGAGGGCTCGTGCGACCGCCCTGGCGCTGATCGGCTCCCCCGGCCCGAACCTCCTGTCCTGGCGGGCGTAGCCGAGGTACGGGATCACCAGCGTGGCCCTCGATCCCTCGGCAGCATCGATCGCAAGAAGGGTCTGCACAAGCATATCATTATCAGTGATGCTGCTGACGATCAGTGTCTCGTCATCCAGACCTTCACACCGGAGGTAGATCTCCCCGTCAGGAAACCTGGCGAATTTTGTCTCCGCAAGAGGAACCCCCAGCTTCTCTGAGACCCGGGCCGCCAGAACCTGGGATCGTTCCGTGCTGATTACTCTCATAGAACACCTTTGGTAGAAAGTATTTGAACGAGCAAGAATAAATTATATAAGTACCAGTGCAGCAAAGAGGTAAACCCGACGATGGATTCAACGACTTCCAGAGAAATTCCAGATATTGAGCTCACGGACGGCGAGGTGGCGGAGATTGACGACTTCGCCGGTCTTGAGCTGAGCGCATCGTCAGATATCGACGTACCTCCGAATCTCATCGATCAGGTTATCGGGCAGGAACACGCCGTTGAGGTGATCAGGAAGGCCGCGGTCCAGCGCAGGCACGTGATGATGATCGGTAGCCCCGGAACCGGTAAATCGATGCTGGCAAAGGCGATGGCCGAGCTCCTCCCGAAGGAGGAGTTGCAGGACATCCTGGTCTACCCGAACTCAGAGGATAACAATAACCCGATAATCAGGACCGTGCCGGCGGGTCGTGGCAAACAGATCGTCGGCGCCCACAAGATGGAGGCGAGGAAGAAGATCCAGATGAGAAGCACCCTTATCATGCTCCTCATCTTCGGCATAATCGGTTATGCGATCCTCGCATCCCAGTGGCTCATGGGCATCATCGCCGCCGCGTTCGTCTTCATGGCGCTGAAGTACTCGACGCCCCGCGAGGAGACGATGGTCCCAAAACTCCTGGTCGCGCATGATCCAAATACCCCGGCACCGTTCGTCGATGCCACCGGATCGCATGCCGGCGCCCTGCTCGGCGATGTCCGGCACGATCCCTTCCAGAGCGGCGGTCTTGAGACCCCGTCGCATGACCGCGTCGAGAGCGGTGCCATCCACCGGGCGCACGGGGGTGTCCTCTTCATCGATGAGATCAACACCCTCACCCCGCACTCCCAGCAGAACCTGCTGACCGCTCTCCAGGAAGGCAACTTCCCGATAACCGGTCAGAGCGAACGCTCAAGCGGCGCGATGGTCAGGACTGAACCGGTCCCCTGCCAGTTTGTCATGATCGCGGCAGGCAACCTCGACGCCATCCAGGGTATGCACCCGGCGCTCCGGTCGCGTATCCGGGGCTATGGTTACGAGGTCTACATGCAGGAGACGATGGAAGATACCCCCGTGAACCGCCGGAAGTTCATCAGGTTCATCGCCCAGGAGGTCACAAACGACGGAAAGATCCCGCACTTCGACCGGGACGCCATGCTCGAGGTTCTCCGCGAGGCCCGGCGTCGCTCGAACCGGAAGGGTCACCTGACCTTAAAACTCCGTGATATGGGCGGACTTATCCGGGTGGCGGGGGATCTCGCCCGGCAGGAGGGGGCGGATATCACCACGGCAAAGCATGTCATCGCCGCAAAAGCGACCGCCCGCTCGATCGAGGACCAGATATCGGATGAGTACATACGGCGGAGCCGTGACTACGATATAACCGTCGTCGAGGGCGCCCGGGTCGGACGGGTGAACGGGCTTGCCGTTATGGGGAGCGACTCGGGTTCAGTGCTCCCGGTGATGGCGGAGGTGACCCCGAGCCAGGGAGCGAACGGTACCGTTATCGCGACCGGAATGCTCAAGGACATAGCCAAAGAGTCGATCACAAACGTCAGCGCCCTGATCAAGAAGTTCACAGGCAAGGATATCAGGAACATCGATATCCACATCCAGTTCATCGGAACCTACGGCGGCGTCGAGGGCGACTCGGCCTCCGTTACCGTCGCGACGGCGGTGATAAGCGCCATCGAGGATATACCGGTGCGCCAGGATGTCGCCATGACCGGATCGCTCTCGGTCCGGGGCGACGTCCTCCCGATAGGCGGTGTCACCTACAAGATCGAGGCCGCCGCAAAGGCCGGGATCAAGAAGGTGATCATACCGCGCTCAAACCTTGATGATGTCCTCATCGAGGACCGTTATCGCTCAATGGTCGAGGTGATCCCGGTCGACCACATCGAGGAGGTCCTCCAGAACGCCCTCATACCGGAGAACCGTGAAGGGTTCTTCGCAAAGCTCCGGAAGATGGCCGGCCAGCCCGGTGACCGGCACCTCCGGCTTGACCGCCGGGCGTTCTGCGACCTTGTTGTCCTATGACTGAAGCACGATACTATGATATACGGTGCGTCCGGGGCGAAGCCACCCTGATCGATATCGATAACGGCGTGGTCGAGTCGGCGGGTACCTCATTTTTTGACCGGACCGTTGTCAGGGTGCTCGGGCCGAAGGGCTGGGGCATCCTCACACGCGACCACGTCGATATCGACTCAAAACGCCAGATAGGCGCCCTCGTCGAGGCTGCGACGCGCCTGGCCGTGGCCACCCACGATCTGGTTGACCTCGCCGACGCCCCCCGTGACCTCCTGCCGGTCCCGCCACTCGCGGAGGATCCCCGGGAGATCGACCTTGAGGAGAAGACCCGGTTGCTCGCCGGGATCGAGAGCGCGGCGCGGATCCCAGAGGTGGCAAACACCCGGGCCCGCTACACCGAGGGGATCGATCAGGTCCGGTTCCTGGATTCAGGCGGGAACGAGTTCTCGTATGAGGCGGTCAGGTCCGGGTTCTCGGTCCTCGCGATCGCCTCCCGAAACGGCGTGATGCAGATGGGGAGCGAGCGCGACCATATCACCACCGGGTTCAACCTCCGGGATAAACAGGATCTCGGGCGGAAAGCCGGGGAGGTCGCGGTCTCGCTCCTTGATGCAAAACTCGCGAAGGGCGGAGCGATGCGCGCCGTGCTCGACCCCGAACTCGCCGGCGTCTTCACCCACGAGGCCGTCGGCCACGCGAGCGAGGGCGACCTCGTCCGCGAGGGTGCATCGGTCCTCGCGGGGAAGATCGGCGAGCGGATCGGGCGCGAAGGACTCGTGATCGTGGACGATCCCTCTCTCCACGAGTTCGGGTTCATACCCGTGGATGCGGAGGGAGTGGGGGTCCGGCGGACAGAGATCATCCGCGATGGTATCCTCACATCCTTCCTCCACAACCGTGAGACACTCGCGGCGGTCGGGGACGGTGTGCCCGGCCACGCCCGCGCTGAACACGGCGCGCCGCCGATAGTCCGGATGAGCAACACCTTCATCGAGAACGGGGACGCGACATACGACGAGATCATGGCCGAGTGTAAGGACGGCATCCTGCTGATAGGCTCCCGGGGCGGCCAGGTCGATCCCGGCCGGGGGGTCTTTCAGTTCAACGCCGAGTACGGCTACCTGATCGAGGGCGGGGAAGCGACTGATATGGTCAGGGACGTCTCGCTCTCGGGCGAGATCCTCTCGACGCTCCACGACATCGCCCTGATAGGAGACGATCGGAGGATGAGCCCGGGATACTGTGGCAAAGGAGGGCAGACCGTGCCGGTGAGCGACGGTGCGCCGCACCTCCTGCTTGAGGGTGCAACGATCGGAGGGCGGGGCGAATGAACGAGGGGTACCTTACCGATAAGGTCCTCCGGGCGGGCGATGCCCTGGCCGACGAGGTCGAGGTCTTCTGCACCCGCAACCGGAGCGTCAGCGCCGGGATCAAGAAGGGGATCCTCGGGACCGCCGAGGAGTCGGAGTCCTGGAGCATGACCATCCGGACCATAAAGGATGGGCGGATAGGGTTCTCAAGCACCGGCGACCCCGATCGCTGGAGGGAGTGCCTCGATGCCGCGCTTGCGAGCGGGAGGATCGCCACGGCGCAGGAGTGGGGCGGGCTTCCTGTCCCGGATGCGGCGATGTGCTCCGCACCCTCGGCAGACCTGGATCTCGTCGTCGGGATCGAGAACGCGGCCGGCATGGTCGAGGATCTCCTCGCGGGCGCGGCGGAGCACCCGGTGGATGTCGTCGGCGGCGGGGCCGATCTCGGCCGGTCGCACCGGGAGCTTGCAAACACAAACGGCGTCGCATACAGCATGGAGAGAACGATCGCGGCGGTCTCGCTTGAGGCGATCCGGGAGCAGTCCACGGGCTACGAGTTCGACGCATCCCCATTCATCGACGAGATCAGCCCCCGGGCTGTCGGGGAGGCGGCGGCCTCGCTTGCCTTCCGCTCTCTCGGTGGCGGGAGGGTCGATACCGGGCGCTACGACGTCATCCTCTCACCCATCGCGGCCGCAAGCCTCATCGGGAATATCCTCATCCCGGCACTCTCGGGCCGGAACGTGAAGGCCGGCCGGTCGTTCCTCGCCGATAAACTCGGGGACCAGGTCTTTGACGAGACCCTCAAGATCTACGACGACCCCTTCCGCCCCGGCCCGGGGAGCACCGCCTGGGATGGGGACGGCGTCCCTACAGAGCTCCAGGTCTTCGTGGATCGGGGTGTGCTTGAGCGGTTCGCCTACGATCTCAGGACCGCCTACCGCTACGGCGAAGAGAGCACGGGGAGCGCTGTGCGCGAAGGCGCCGGGGAGCCCGGTATCGGGGTTCACAACCTCTTCATCGACGGGCTGCGGAGATCGGATATGGGCTACGGGCAGGCGATATCGGTCCACTCGGTCGTCGGTGCGCACACCGCAAACCCGTTCTCCGGCGACTTCTCAGTGGAGATATCAAACCCCTTCTGGATAGAGGACGGGGAGGCGATCAGACCCCTCCGGACCGCGATGCTTGCAGGAAACGTCTTTGAGATGCTCCGTGATATTGAGGGATTCGGAACGGATGATCGGAGGATAGGACGGCTGACTCTCCCATCAATACGCTTAAATAACCAGCAGATAATTGGTAAACAATGATAGAAGCGCTCATCGCAATCCTCCTGGCAGTGGTGATAGCGGCGGCGATATACTACCTCATGAAGAAATCCCTGACCCTTATCATCAACGCCATCGCAGGACTCATCACGCTCTGGCTCCTGAACTTTTTTGGCGTTCTGTCGTCACTATTCGGCGTCCCCGATGTCCAGATCACCCTGGTGACGGTCATCATATGCGCTTTAGGCGGGCTCCCGGGCGCCCTGCTCATCGTCATCCTCCACCTCCTCGGGATAACCCTCTAAGGGAGCATCCCGGCCCCCTCCTCTTAAAACAGGCTCGCCTCGGAGTAGACCGTGATCTGGTTCTCCAGGATCTCGAAGGGTTTTATCTCCCGGGAGTGGGGTGAGCGGCGCATCTTCACGACCTCAAGGGCGAGATGCACCTCGGTGAGTCTCTCCGACCGGATGTAGCGCAGGAGGATCACCGTATCCGACAGGTACTCGATGAGACCATACCGGCTCCCGTCCGGGTTTGCTGTATCGGTCTCGCTCGTCATTATGAGCGTGCACTCTTCATCGCGCATCACCTCCACGAACCTGAAGACCTCCTGCCGCCGGACTGCACTGTCCGGGAAGAGCCCCTCAAAGAGCGATATGGGATCGATGATGACCCTCGACGCCCCGACGCTCCTGATGAGCCGGGGAAGTTCGCTCTTGATGCTGCTGATCGCCAGGTTGAAGTCGGTCGGATCCAGCCGGAGAAGGGAGAACCGGTCGCCGAAGACCTCCGTATCCCACCCCTTCTGTGCCATGGTGGCGCGGAGGAGTTCTTCCCGCTCCTCAAGGCTGATGAATATAACACTCTCACCCTGCAGAAGCCCTTCATACGCGAACTGGAGGGCAAACGTCGTCTTTCCGGTTCCGTAGGTGCCGATGATCGCACAGATGCTCTTCTCGGGAAGCCCCCCCGAGATCATCGCATCCAGTCCCTCGACGCCGAACTTCACCCGTCTTCTCGTCACACGATCACCCGTATATTCTGCACCTCAAACCCTCCCGCTGCCGAGATCCTCGCTGCAAACTTCACCAGGTTCTTATCCTCAAGGTAGGGCATCACGCCCTGGAACTTCTCGAAATACATAACCCGTTGCCGGCGCTGTGCACCGGTCTCCTCCCAGCCGAAGCAGATTGCGGCATCGACGCTATCGATGATCTCGATCTCCCGGGACCGGTCCAGTATACCGGATGTGAGCAGGAGATAGATGGTCGTATTCCAGCGCTTCGAGGCCCGTTGTAATCCGCGCAGAAGGGCGATGAGCGCATGCCACCCCTCTCCCTCCGCGAGAGGCGGGGCGATGTCAGTCAGTGAATCCATGACGATCAGGCTGTTCTCAGGGACTTTATCGAGAGTCCTGGCAAGTCCTGTGAGGATATCCCCGCTCTCACTGCGCTGCTTCTTCTGCAACCGCTCAATGATGTTTCCTCCCCCGTACCAGTCGGGAGGGACGATGCTTGCATCGAAGTAAATCTCTGAGAGGTCGTAGAAAGCGATCTCCTCATCGAGATGACTGTAGATCTCAGGATTGAACGAGAGGGCCATCTCTTTGAGGACGTTCTCCCGCATCCGGGTGAGCGTCACATAGGTTATCCCGCTCGGGAGCAGGATATGTTTTTCACCGGTCCCGCCTCGCCTCAGTGCCAGGAGACGGATGATGGACGTCTGCACAAACTCAACGCTGCCGGCACCCGGCTCTCCGAGGAGGAGCACCACCGATCCCGTCGGGATACCGCCGTCCAGCACCGGGTCAAGTGAGGCGATGCCGGTCGGCATCCGTAGTCGAAGACGATCGCGCATGAGTATACCATAATGTGGGCTATCTCCGGTTAAAGTATTCTGGCACCCCCCCTATCCCGGGATATAGCTACAGGAGGTAATTCTTTCTCTCAAGAGAAAACACAGATTGATATATGCAGCCCACCACATCAGGTATGATCTACGTGCAACCTTCGGGGTGTTGATAGATCCCCGGAGGGCTCGCAGAAAAACCCGGAAGGTCGGAACAAGCGTGGAAGTCGAGGATAATACCGGAAAACAGCAGGACCCTGAACATGGAGAGGAGACGCCATCCAGCCCCCGAAAACGCTTCTCCCGCCTCACCGGGCGGTTGCGGCCGTCATGGAAGTATAAAGACCTCCCGGGTGAATACAACCTCGCTGAACACGACCCCCTCGTCATCGCGGAGATCCCTCCTCACTACCAGGAGATCGACCGCTACTGGGTCACTGAAGGGCTCTCACTCGCCGTGATCGCCCAGAATATGCAGACGTACCTCATTGAATATCTCCTCTTCGAGCCCCCCCTCTCGGAATTTGAGTATGAACTCCTTGAGCGGCTCTTCGAAGACCTCCGCGATATCCTGATCCTGGAAGACCATGACATGGACTCCGATCCCGGGATCGTCCTTTCTCGAAAGATGCAGAGGCTTCTTGTCGAGTACGGTCTCTCCCTTGAGGAGACGTCCCTCTTCAAGCTCCGGTACTACCTCAGGCGCAACTTCCTCGGCTGGTCTCGCATCGACGCATTGATGAATGATCCCTGGATCGAGGATATATCGTGCGACGGCACCCGGGTTCCGCTCTTCCTCTACCACCGGAAGTACAGGAACATCAGGACGAACATCAGGTTTGATGAACCGGCATTACTTTCGCTTGCGATAACACTCACCCAGCGTTCGGGGAAACACGTCTCGATCGGGAGCCCGCTTGTGGACGCAACCCTCCCGGACGGTTCCCGGCTCCAGCTCGCGTTCGGGGATGAGGTCACCACGCGCGGCACGTCGTTCACCATACGAAAATTCCGGGAAACGCCGTTTACGCCCGTTGAACTGATCGAGTCGAATACATTTGATGTCGACCAGATCGTCTACTTCTGGATGGCGATCGAGAACAACAAGAACCTGCTCTTCATCGGCGGCACCGCGTCAGGGAAGACCACATCGCTCAACGCGGTCGCCCTCTTCATCCCGCCGCTCTCAAAGGTCGTCTCCATAGAAGACACGCGGGAGATCACGCTCTACCACGATAACTGGGTCGCGAGCGTCACCCGTGACCGGATATCGGAGGGGACGAGCGTTCCTATCGGTATGTTCGATCTCCTCAAGGCTGCCATGCGGCAACGCCCCGAGTACATACTGGTCGGGGAGGTCAGGGGCAGTGAAGCCCAGACACTCTTTCAGGCGATGAACACCGGACACACAACGTTCTCAACCATGCACGCCGGCAGCATCGACGCAGCGATCCACCGCCTGGAGAACGAACCGCTCAACGTACCCCGGAACATGCTCCGGGCGCTGGATGTCATATCGGTCCAGTCACTCACCCACCGGGGTCGTGATCGGGTGAGAAGGTGCCGGGAGATCGTCGAACTCACCGGGATCGACCCGATCACCGGCAACCTCCTGGTGAACACGGTCTTTGAGTACGACCCCATAGCCGATACCTTCTCCTACACAGGAAGATCCCGGATATTTGACGAGATCATGGAGTACCGTGGTTGGAACCAGAGAGACCTTGAGGCAGAACTTGAGAAACGGCGGAGTATCCTCCTTGCGATGCGCGACCGGGGTATCCGGGACTTCCACGAGGTATCCCGGATCCTCCAGACCTACGCGATCGATCCCGAACGGGTGCTCGCCTCCCTCTCCGATCCAGGCGGGTTATCCAGGTGACACCGTACCCCTGTGCACGGCTCAATCAGTCCGCTCGCTGGTGGATTGCGCGCAATCCAGCACGATACCGCGACCTCCGTGACGATCTGGTCTCGGCGAATATAGGGATGACCCTCGACTGCTACGTCATACGGATGTTCATCATATCCACGCTCTTCGGTCTCATCTGGGCCACGGCAGCGTTTCTTACGATGCGCTTCGTCGTCTTCCCGGAGATCGGCATCAGGGTCTATAACGTCTTCGCTCTCCGGTTACCTGCGCTCCTCTCGACCGATACATCGGTCTTCCTCCTGCATATCGCCATAAGCGCTCTTATATTTGTGATCACCGCCAATGCCGCCCTCCTCTTTTTCAGGACGTACCCCTCCCTCCTGAAGAAGGAGCGGACCACTGCGATCAACCTCCTGCTCCATAACGCCGTCGCGTACATCTACGCCATGCGGCGAGGAGGATCTGAGATGATGGCGATCTTCCGGTCGGTGGCGCGGGAGACCCGGGTCTACGGTGAGGTCGCTCACGAGTTCCGGAGGATCGTCCGGGATACCGACTACTTCGGGTATGACATGGTCTCCGCGCTCCGGCACCTGCAGGAGACGACCCCATCTGAGAAACTGCGCGACTTCCTCCAGGATCTCGTATCGGTGATCGAGAGCGGAGGGGATGTGACCAATTTCCTCGAAGTCCGGGTGCGGATGTACCAGGAAGAGGCGCGGTTCGAACAGAAAGATTTCCTCAACGTGCTCCAGATGGCGGCTGAGATGTACGTGACGCTCTTTGTCGCCGGTCCG
>JGI24710J26742_10001663_pt1 | contig 20292 bp, 9 predicted proteins | sample BioPla2DNA2_FD_26742 | JGI IMG/M metagenome (IMG submission 26742) | reverse complement strand
GTATACATATGCGTGTTAACCGGAGAAAATGGAGCAAGCATATCGACAAAATTTATCAAGTAGCCTTAAAAGCTAATTAGGTTTATTATATGACTTGTATTTCCACAGTTTATTTGTATCGCTGATTCATTTAAGTTGTGGAAATACAAGTTAAGTCAGAAATTTAAACAAAATTCTTATGAGAAGAGTCGTATTTTTTTTGTTCCTGCTTTCATTTAATGTGCTTTCATATTCACAATCAGTTATCAGTGGTTTGGTTGTAAATATTGATGGGGAACCATTGATAGGTGTAACCATAATGGTTAAAGAAAGCTCACAAGGAACTATTACTGATAGTGATGGCAGGTATTCGATCAATGTAGACAAATCGGGTCAAGCACTTGTTTTTAGCTACATAGGCTATCAAACTCAGGAGATCGAGATAGGCAATAAATCCGTTATTAACGTTGTGTTACGAGAAAAAACTCAAGAATTAGAAGATGTTGTAATTGTTGGATACGGTCACCAAAAAAAAGTATCTGTAACCGGGGCCATTTCAACTGTTCCAATTAAAAATCTCATTTCTGTACCTGTTGTAACCTTAGACAATGCACTAGCCGGGCATCTGCAAGGGGTTGTAACAAAGTTAACCTCAGGCCAACCAGGTACGGATGCAACTATCAGGATTAGAGGTATTGGAACATGGACTAATGCTAATCCCCTTGTCCTGGTTGATGGTATAGAGCGTTCAATAAACCTAGTCAATCCTCAAGATGTAGAGTCAATATCAGTGCTCAAAGATGCGACAGCCACTGCTGTTTATGGTGTTCGTGGAGCAAATGGAGTTATTTTAATTACCACAAAACGTGGAAAAGCCGGCAAAACTCAGGTCACCTATCGTACTGAGTATGCGGAACGTATTGGAACTCGTTTTCCCAAATTTATAGAAGGATGGGAATTTGCATCCTTAATGAACGAAGCATCCATGAATGAAAATAAAAGTATACCCTGGACAGATGAAGAAATACAAAAATTTCGAGATGGATCAGATCCATATCTTTATCCAAATGTGGATTGGACAGATGCTATTTATAACAAGACTGCCAGTCAAACTATTAACACCTTGCATATAACTGGTGGAAATGAACTCGTGAGATTCTATATAAGCGCACGATATGCAAACGAAAGCGGATTATATAAAAGAGATGAAACTCTGGATTATAATACCAACCAAAGTCTTAATCGTTACAATCTGTTGTCGAATGTTGATGTAAACATTTCTAAAAATCTTACTTTTAATATCGGATTAAGTTCATCAATTCAAAATCGGTCTTTTCCGGCAACTGGTTCAAATGAAATCCACGAAACGGCAAAAAGCACATCCCCTATAGACATGCCATTACAAAACCCGGATGGCTCTGTTAGTGGAACACCTACCCGTATGAACCCTTGGGCAATGTCGACACAAAGTGGTTACACTGTGACATACATTAACACCCTAAATGGTACTTTTAGTTGTAAATATGACTTATCCGAACTAATAACAAAGGGACTTTCAGTCTCTGGTAAATTTTCTTTTGACAATTACAATGATGCGTCAATTATTCATAGTGTTTATTACATACGCAAACAGTATAATGGGAAAGACCCATCCACTGGTGAAGATATTTACAAAATCATTGATCCTTTAGCATCTGGTGCTATGACAATGGGAACGTGGGCTAACTCAAGGCGACAAACTTATATGGATTTCGGTCTTAGTTATGAACGAGAATTCAAGGGGCATACCTTTAATGGATTGTTAATTTTAAATCGCCAAGAATATATAAATATGCTTGCTAGTAATGAATTAGAAAATGTTCCTCGCAGGCTACAAGGATTAGCAAGCAGACTCTCATATAACTTTAACAATCGATACTTTGCCGAATTAAATTTCGGTTATAACGGTTCTGAGAATTTTAAACGAGGTAACCGATATGGGTTTTTCCCGGCATTTTCTGCAGGTTGGCTTATATCAGAAGAACTGTTTTGGAACAAAAATTTTATAAGTGACCTAAAACTTCGATGTTCATATGGTAAGGTAGGGAATGATTATATGGGAACCCGATTTGCATATCTGACAACAATAAATAAAAATGCAATGGGCTATCCTTGGGGGTCTTCTCAAACATGGGATCGAGGATATGAAGAGGGGAAAATTGGAACAGAAAATGTCACGTGGGAAACCGCAAACAAAGCAAATATTGGACTTGATGTTGGTTTTTTTAGAAATCTCCTTAATGTTCAACTTGATGTGTTTCACGAATCGCGAGATGGTATCTTTTTGCAACGTCAAAGCGTGCCGGTTTTCGCCGGATATTTAGGGTCATCCATACCTTGGGGTAATCTTGGTAAGATGGAAAACATGGGAATTGATTCAAAAATTGAATTTCATAGGTCTACTCCTTGGGGAATACAATATTCAATTTATGGCACTTTTTCTTTCGCACGAAACAAAGTTGTAGAAAATGATGCGCCACCACAAAAATACGAATACCTAGATGCCAGAGGACATCGCTGGGGACAAGTATGGGGACTAGAAGCCATGGGACTTTTTCAATCTGAAGAAGAAATCAACAATAGTCCACAACAAACATTTCAAACAGTTGTAAGACCCGGTGACATAAAATATAAAGACCAAAATGACGATGACATAATTAATGACGATGACCGTGTTGCAATCGGCTATGGAGACATTCCAGAGATTGTTTATGGATTTGGAAGTAATATAAGTTGGAACAATTTTGATTTTACATTCTTTTTCAACGGAGCTGCTAATCGCTCAATATTCCTTGATGGACCAGGTATGATGCCGTTTATGCTAGAATTTCCTGCGTATAACGTTTTTCGCGAATATTATGATAATCGATTTATACCTGGTGCTGAAGATAATACCAATGCAAAATATCCAGCCGTAATAGCAGGTAATAATCCAAACAATTATAGAACATCTACATTTTATATGCGCGACGCGTCTTTTTTAAGGTTACAAAATGTTGAACTTGGATATTCTGTTAGCAAAAAGACGCTAGAAAAAATCAAAATATCAAAAATTCGGTTTTTTGTGAATAGTAATAACGTATTTGTGTTAGATAAAATCAAAATAATGGACCCTGAAATGTTGCAAACAGGAACATATCCAAAACAACTAGTTTTGAACTTCGGAGCACATATTGATTTTTGAAGACTAATGATGGCTGGCAAATATAAAATATCATTTATGTAAATCAAGTCAAAATAAATTAGCAAAATGAAAAATTTAAAATATCTATTATTTTTATTAATAACTGCTGGAGTTTGTGCTTCATGCGAATCTTTTTTGGATAAACAGCCTACAGGAGATCTGACTTTAGATGATGTTTTTTCAAATAGAGTTTATGCACAAGGTTTTTTGTCAAATATTTACCACCGTTTACCTTACGAATCGAACGTGTGTGATATGTGGAATGAGCATCGATTTAATGGAAATCCTTTTGCTGCCGGTAGTGATGAAATGGAAATTGCATTCGGTGGCTCATATACCCATTTTTTAAATAGTGGGGCTTGGAATTCATCAAACATTTACGATTGTAATATCTGGGAACAATCCTATATTGCTATACGTGAATGTAACTTATTTTTAGAACGTTTACAGGAAATACCAACATCTCAAGTTGAAAAGAATTCGTGGGAGGGCGAAGTATATTTTTTACGTGCGTACTTTCACTTTATGTTAATGCGTACGCATGGACCAATTGTTTTACTTGACCATTCACTTAAAACAGATGAAAATTTTACTCGATTCAAACGTTCTCCAATACAAGAATGCGCACAATTTATTTCTGATGATTGTGACAGAGCCATCAATTTGCTGTCTGGTTATCCAAAAAGAGCACATAATGATTTGGGAAGAATAACTTTAATGGCTCCCCTGGCACTAAAATCAAGGGTTTGGTTGTACGCCGCCAGTCCATTATGGAACGGTAATCCAGATTATGAAATATTTTTAAATGTGGACGATGAGCAGTTAGTTCCATCAGGCTCCCCAGACAAATTAATTTGGAAAAAAGCAGCAGATGCAGCCTTGGAATGTATAACTGTAGCTGAAGCTAATGGCCATGGATTATACTATTCAAGCAGTAATGATCCATACGACAATTACTTTAATATATGGCAAGAATACTACAATAAAGAATGGTTATTTTGGAAACACGAGGGAGAGTATCGTCATATTGATCAATGTTCTGATCCTATCAGTTTTCCCTCCTCTGCATCAATATATAATCCCACTCAAGATTTAGTTGATGCTTACGAAATGGCAGACGGTACCACACCTATACTAGGGTATTCAGATGAAGATAGACTCCAACCAATCATAAACCCTGCTTCCGGATATTCAGAAGATCATTTTGTAGATGATGCAGAGCGTGCCCTGGATCCAAGTGGGAAATATTATCCGACAGGTATTTGGAGTATGTATGCAAATCGTGAACCTCGGTTCTATGCGAGTATAAATTTTTGTCTACAAGAATGGAAAGAAAGTACTCTTGAATTTTATTACAGGGGTAAAGATGGTAGAGGATCTGCTGGATCAGATTATTGTAAAACGGGCTATTTAATGCGTAAACTTGTTGACGAAAGTTATCGAAGTGCTAAAAGAGAGGTTTTCCGTCCTAAGATATTTGTTTATTTTAGAATGGCTGAAATATATTTAAATTATGCCGAAGCATTATTTGAATCTCAGGGCGACATTCCACTGGTTCGTCACTACATTAATCTAGTTAGGGAGCGTTCTGGCCTGCCGAATTTACCCTCAGGACTAACTACAGAAGAGTTAAGAGAAAAAATTCATCATGAGCGGCGAATTGAGTTGGCATTCGAATCACATCGTTGGTTTGATGTTCGACGATGGAAAAAGCCGGAATATATGGGAAAATCTATTTCAGGTATGAACATTATGGATGGTAAAACTAAATCTGATCCTAAATACTATATCCGTACTAAAATAGAAGATCGTGTTTTTGAAAAACAACATTACCTTTTTCCTATTCCACAGAATGAAATTAATAAAAACATACAAAATTTAGTACAAAACCCTTGGTGGTAACGTTGTTTATTGTAACACTTTAATTTTTAAAAAATGAAAACAAATATTTATGTGCTTATCACAATCTTTATTATATCTTTTTTAACAGCCTGTAATCCAGATCGTATCTTAATAGAAGATTTTGAGTTTGATGATGAGTATTTTAATAGTCCTCATGGTCAATGGATTGTGGAAGGTACAGCTTTTGGATCTAAACCTTCGCAACAACCCCTTCCTAATCAAGCCCCAATAACCGGTTTTTTAGGGAAAGGTTATGCTAACAGTTATCACGGCGGAGATGATACAGTTGGAAGTTTACTATCTTATGAGTTTGATATAAGTCGTAATTATATAAATTTTTTAATCGGTGGAGGCAGTCATTCAGAAACCTATATAGAACTGTTAATCAATGATAGCAGTATATACAAAACTACACCGCTTTATTCAAAGGAAGAACTTAATTGGATGTCCTGGAATGTAGAGAAATTTATAGGATGCAAAGCAAGGATACGTATAGTTGATGAACAAATAGGGGGTTGGGGACACATATTAGTCGATGAGATAGAAATGAATAATAAGCCAAAAAACACCTATCAAGGTAAAATGTCATACAGCTTAAAAGCAAGAAAAAAATATTTGCTACTTCCCATTCAGGATGGAGGACGAGAATATAATTTATCTATAAAAGACAATAATGGTATAAACATACTTGAGCCCATAAACATTTCTTTAGCAGAAAAAACCGACTACTGGGTACCCGTAAACATAGAAGCATATAAAAATAAGGTTTTGACTCTGGAATTCAATTACGTAATTGACAATTTAGTCGGAGTAAAAAAAATTAAACAATCAAATACTTTTAAATTTAGACACAACGAGCCGACTCGCCCCTTATTCCATTTTACAGCTCCATATGGTTGGATAAATGACCCCAATGGATTATTTTGGAAAGATGGAATTTATCATATGTACTACCAATACAATCCATATGGCACCCGATGGGGAAATATGCATTGGGGACATGCCATTTCAAAAGATCTTATTAAGTGGGAGCATAAACCAATTGCTTTGTTTCCGGACACAGTGGGGGCAGCATTTTCAGGCAGTGCAGTGATTGACAAAAACAATACAGCGGAATTTGGAACTGATGCAGTCATTGCTGTGTACACCTCATTTATTCAAACACCTTTAAAAGGTTACCAAAGGCAAAGCATTGCATATAGCAGTGACGATGGTTTTACTTTTTACAAGTATGATAAAAATCCGGTTCTAAAAGATGATTCATATCAAGATTTTAGGGACCCCAGGGTTATGTGGCACGAACCTACAACATCCTGGATTATGACTTTAGCGACAGGTCAATTTGCAACGTTTTATTCTTCCAAAAACTTAAAAACATGGGAAAAAGTAGGTACTTTTGGTGAAAATATTGATTCACATACAGGAATTTGGGAATGCCCAGACCTGTTTCCTCTTGAGTATGAAGGGAAGCAAAAATGGGTGTTGGTTACCAGTATCACATCAGGCCAACAAAATGCCGATTGTTCTACACAATACTTTATTGGTGATTTTGACGGAGAAAGTTTTATAGCTGATGATTTGCCATATCCGTTATGGATTGATTATGGATGTGACAATTACGCTGGAATAACGTGGAACTATGCCCCGGATAACAGACGAATATTTATTGGGTGGATGGGAAATCATTATTATGCATTTGCTACTCCTTCAGTTAATTTCCGAAATGCAATGACTATACCCAGAGAACTAAAATTGGTAAACAATGGATCTTATCCTGTCTTGGCAAGCTATCCGGTCAAAGAACTGGATAAATACAGGTCATTGGTTCATCACAGTCAAGATTATTTGATTCGTGATTCTTTATTAATCAGGAATTTTTCACAAAAAAACTTAGGAGTTTATGATATAGAATTGGAAGTAACTCCCCAGGATAACAATCCGTTCTGCTTATCCCTGTCAAATAATAAAAATGAAAGTTTATCTTTCACTTTTAATCCACAAACAGAAACCATAATTACAAATAGAGCATCAAGCGGCAGTGTTGATTTTCATCCCAAATACAAAGTTGATTCAATTATCAGTCCTCTTCCAAAGACTAAAACATTTGCAATCAGATTGTTAATAGATAAATCCTCTTCTGAATTGTTTGTCAATGACGGAGTAGTAGTTCAATCTAATGTTATGTTTCCAACAACTTCATTCAATAATATCAAATTGAGTTCTGGCAAAAACCCAGTGCATCTTTCTAATTTAGATATTTATGAAATAAGCAGCTTGGTCAAAGAATAAGCACTATCAGAAATTACATTATAGTTTTTGGTTGTTTTATCTCTCTGTAGTTATTGTTGGGTACTTTTCACGAATATAAAAACATCAAACTGCATTTATATGACGATCTTTAAAAAAATCTTTTTTACAAGCTTAATTTTAGTGTGTGGCGCATTATATTGTCAGGCCAATAAAAATTTCAACAATAGTTTTTATGGAGTTTGGTCGTTTGATTTTGGCGTTCAAGACAAAATTATTCCAACTTCTACTCGCCTTTTTACTCCAGATACCGTTGGATTAAAAAAATTGCCAAACTCAAAGAATAGCCCTGTAATTCCCGAAGCAGAAATTACTGAGCGTGGTGTCCTGCTAAAAATTCCCCTCAAAAAGGGAGAAATGATTTATGGACTGGGATTACAAATGAAAGACTTCCAAATGAGAGGTAGTAAAAAACTTTTACGAGTGAATGCTGACCCTGAAATTAATACGGGTGACTCTCATGCTCCGGTTCCATTTTATGTTACAACTCATGGATATGGAGTTTTTATTGATAATTCACGATACATGACATATTATTTAGGCAATAAAAAAATCAAACCAAATTCCCCAAAAGACACAGAGGCCTTTGACCCATCTGTTGAGGATGGATGGAATACGCTAGTTTGGCCTGATGAGCGGTTAGGCTTTGGAGAAGATAGTGAAGTGATAATTGAAATTCCTTATGCAGAAGGTGTGAGAGTACTGGTGTTTGACGGACCAACGATGAAAGATGCTATTGCTCGGTATAATCTTTTTTCAGGAGGAGGTACAATACCTCCAAGATGGGGATTAGGATTTTGGTACAGAGTTAAATCAGATTACACTCAAGAACAGGTAATGGAGATTACTAAAAAACTTCGCGCAAGAAAAATACCTTGTGATGTGATAGGACTTGAACCAAATTGGCAAACACACGCATATTCCTGCTCTTATGTTTGGGGGAAACGATTTCCACAACCCCAAAAAATGATTCATGAATTACTATCAGAAAATTTCAAATTAAATCTGTGGCAACATGCTTTTGTACATCCAACATCTCCAATATACGAGTCAATGATCCCCTATTCAGGAAACTACGAGGTTTGGGGAGGTTTAGTGCCTGATTTTATTACCCCATCAGCAAAAAGAATTTTTGGAACTCATATACAAAATGAATGTATTGACGTAGGAATATCGGGATTTAAATTGGATGAATGTGATAATTCCGATTTTACAGGTTTTTGGTCTTTCCCTGAATTTTCTCAATTCCCTTCTGGCGCTGATGGAGAGCAGATGCACACACAATTTGGGTTGCGTTATCAAGATGTAATAATTAGTGCATTTGATAAAGTTGAAAAAAGAACATACGGACTTGTTCGGAATACAGGTGCATTTGCAGCTCCTTATCCATTCGTTTTGTACAGCGACTTATACGATCATCGAACTTTTATAAATTCTGTAGGGCAATCCGGATTTTGCGGACTATTGTGGTGTCCTGAAGTACGACATGCAGCAGATAAAGAAGATTTAATCAGACGTTTACAATCTACAATACTCTCTCCAATTGCCATGGTCAATGGTTGGTATCTAAAAAATCCTCCTTGGGAACAAATAAGGAGTGATTTAAATAATAAAGACATCTATGATGATGACTGGGAAAGCACAGAAGGCCTATGCAGGGACATTATTAATTTGCGAATGCAACTTGTTCCTTACCTCCATGCAGCATTCGTCAAATACAAACAAAATGGGATTGCTCCGTTTAGATCCTTAGTCGTAGATTACCCCCATGACAACAATACATATAATCTTAATGGACAGTTCCTCATTGGTGATAATTTAATGGCAGCACCAGTTGTATCAGGACAAAATCAAATTGTTGTATACTTTCCAAAAGGAGATTGGTATAACTTTTTTACGGGTGAAAAATATGTTGGTGAAACCTTTGTCACGATTGACGTTCCAATCGAACATATACCTCTATTTGTCAAGTCAAATACTGTTTTGCCATTAGCAGAAGTTTCTTTATCAACCGAAGAAACAACAAGTAGACTTATCAATGTAAGAATATATGGAGATAATCCGGAATCTTTTGCTCTATATGAAGATTATGGAGAATATATTCCCTCACTCACCCCACTGGTTCTCACATGGGATTCTCACACACAAAAAATCAATCTAAAAACAAAATCAAAAAAACCATTTTATACAATAAATACTTACGAACACATCAAATAAAATAACTTCCCAACGCATAAATATTTATCAGACTCTTAAATCAATAATCATAACCAATATCCTGATTGGTGAAGTGTAGTTTTGTTTCAATCAATCTCAAAATTAACCAATCTGACCAATGCAAGATACTCAAAAAATAAAATCATTGCTGCTATTATTGATTCCTCATATAGCTTTATCTGTAATTTTATTATTTTCTTTTTCAGAGCCGAGCATAGGTCAGAATGATCCTTTTTATCCTTTTCACCCAGAAATAAAATACAACCTTACTTCGTCAAACCTTCCTATAGTCATTATTGAATTAAAGGAAAAAATGGCAAATAGAGAAGAAAATAGAAGGACGAGAGCCAGAATGAAAATACTGTATCGTCCTGACGGATCAAGAAACTATGTATCAGACACTATTTCTAAGAACAATATGAATCCTAATATTGTAAATTATAATGGTGATGTTTCAATAAAATACAGGGGACATTCTTCATTTCTTGCAGATAAGAAACCTTTCAGTTTTAAAACACAAAATAGTGTCGGTGAAAATCAGGATGTTAATATTTTAGGAATGGGATCTGACAGTGATTGGGCGTTATTAGCACCTTTCTATGATAAAAGTCTAATACGAGAAGTACTGATTTTTGATATAATGAAAGAATATTTGGAGTTTTCGCCAAAAGTAAAATATTGTGAAGTGGTACTGAATGGAATTTATCAAGGTATTTATATAATGATTGCACGTCCACGTGAAAGCTCCTCTCGCCTAAACTTACCAAAGCCAAAATCATTGATAAACAGAGATGCGTTAACAGGTGGCTACTTGTTAAAATTTGACTGGGTTGATGAAGATCTGTACTTTACTTCTAAGCAATATCAAAGAGATATTTACGGAAATAAACTAGGGCAAAGACATAATATTATACATGAATACCCTCAAAAAAAACATTATGACTCTGGAGAAATGAATTTACAAAAAGAATATATTGAGAACTACATTCACTCTATAGAAGCCGTTTTAGCAGGAGAGAACTATAAAGATCCAGAAAAAGGTTATCGAAAGTATTGGGATGTAACTTCCATGTTAGACTATATGCTGGCTCAAGAAATGACACGTAATGCGGATGCTTATCGCTTGAGCACCCCGTTCTATAAACGTAGAGATAGTGTTGACCCCCGCATTAAGATGACGATATGGGATTTTGATCAAGGCTGGGGTAACTCAAGGATTTTTGATTCATGGTCAAGTGAAGGCTGGGCATGGAATTCAGCGGTGGTTTCACACCCATTTTGGTTCAAACGTTTTCTATCAGATGAAAGTTTTCGCGAAGAATTATGGAAAAGATGGAGGTATTATCGAAACACACAACTGACAAACGACAATATAATAAGTATAATTGACTCGTTGGTAAACGTGATAGATGAGGCTAAAAATAGAAATTTTATCGTTTGGAATCGTTGGGGACAAGAAGTAGGTTCTAATTACTATATTAGCTCAAGTTTTCATGGCGAGATTGCTTATCTTAAACGATGGATTCTTAAACGCTTCAATTGGTTAGACTCTCAGTTTCAACCTTATCCGGACAATTACATAGTAAATGGATCTTTTGATGCAGACAGTGACAGGGGCGTTGGATTCTCCAATATAACTTATCTTTCGGGTTGGACTGTTTCAAGTAATAAAGATGTAACACTTTCCACTAATAATCCGTATAATGGAAGATATAATTTGTCTCTCAAAAATCAATCAAGAGCATATCAAGTTATCACAGAATTACCTAAAGATATTTATACCCTGAAAGCATGGGTGCGTACAGTAGGAAACCCAAACGCATCTGTTATTGTTCGAGTACCCGGTGTTAAGAGCACCTCCATTCCTATTGCAAATAATAATGACTACACTGAAATAAGCGTAGATGATGTTCTAATAGAAAATGGAGTATGTGAAATTACTTTCCAGACCAAAAAAACCTCCAACGAAAACGAAAAATTATTTGTTGATAATGTTTCTTTATATAGATCTTTTAGGACAAAACCAAATAATGTCAATTACAGCAATACACAAGTTAAAACCTATCCAAATCCATTTATAGACAAAGTAAATTTTGAATATGTGTCACAAGACTATTTTTCCGATGTTATAATTTATTCTGAGGATGGTTGTGTGATTGATGTAATTAGCGTTACAGAAAAGGTAGGAACTGAAATCGTAATTTGCTGGAATGTACCGGAATCATTAGCTCCCGGAATTTATTTCTACACAATTAAAACTGGTGATCAACTGTATAAAGGAAAGATATTAAAAAGATAAGGTTAACACCAAATAAGAATCATATGTATAAAAAATCAATTATTTTCACATTGCTTTACACCTTATACATGATAAGTGTACAAGCGCAAATTAGTTTGTCTCCCCTGTTTACCGACAACATGGTGCTACAACAACAAACCGATGCTCCGATTTGGGGTAAGGCAAAAGCCAAACAACAAATCAATATTTTTTCTTCATGGGACCAGCAGACGCAAACTATTGTTGCTAATGAACAAGGAATGTGGAAAGCAAATTTAGTTACTCCGAAAGCCGGTGGACCTTACGAAATTATTGTAAGCTCCGGTAAAAAAGAGAAGATAAATTTAAAGAATGTTTTAATTGGAGAAGTTTGGCTGTGCTCTGGTCAATCAAACATGGAATTTCGCATGCACGAAAAATTAGTAAATCAACAACAGGAAATTGCTGCTGCAAATTTCCCGGAAATACGAATGATTGCCATCGAAAGAGAAACAGCACTCGTACCTATGGACAACTGCACAATTATAAATGATACTTGGCAGGTCTGTTCTCCCGAAACAGTTGGTGAATTTTCGGCTGTAGCTTATTTCTTTGGTAAAAATTTACATGAAAATTTAAATGTTCCCATTGGTCTGATTAACTCATCCTGGGGCGGAACGATCGTACAAGCATGGACTGAAGGTGACCATTTATCACAAACACCTTACTATCACGATTATGTGCGAGAGATTCGTCAAATGCATTCCGATAAACAAAAACTTGAAAGAATTCATCAACAAAGAATGAAAAATTGGCTGCGTGAGCTAAACACCAAAGACCAAGGCATTGAGAATGGGAAACCAGTTTGGGTAAACAAGGATTTTGATGATGCCAATTGGTTTGATTTTCCTGTTCCAGGGATGGCTCAGACGGTCGGAATGACGCCTAAGAATGGGGTTTTCTGGTTCAGAAAAGAAATTGATATTCCGGTAAGCTGGAGTGGTCAAGAAATCATCATCAATATGGGACCTATCGATGATGATGATTTCACTTATTTCAATGGCGAACTGATTGGCCAAACAAAAGGGCGGATGTCACCGCGCAATTATAAAATACCCGGAAATCTGGTAAAGCCGGGAAAATCTGTCATCGCTATTAGAATGATAGACACAGGTGGTTTAGGTGGTTTGGGTGGTGATACGGAAAGTTATTGGTTGTCATCTTCGAAAGGAAGGATAGGTATCTCCGGTAACTGGAAGGCAAAATTGTCACTGGATTTAAATACAATTCGCCCCTTGCCTCGCCGTTTGGATGACAGCACCAATGAACCTGCAGTTTTGTATAATGCTATGATCAATCCTTTAGTACCTTATGCATTTAAGGGTGCTATTTGGTATCAGGGCGAATCCGACACCAAATCAGCTATTCAACACAGGATTTTAACAGATATTCCGTATATCCAAGAGGACGAATCCAATGCCGGATTGGCTGTTCAATATAGGGATCTGTTGTCACTGATGATTAATAGCTGGAGAAAAAAGTTTGGACATGAATTCCCGTTTTATATGGTACAATTGGCCAACTTCATGAAACTACAAACTGAACCGGTTGAATCATCCTGGGCTGAATTACGTGAAGCACAGTCACTCACTGCCAAACACCTGAATAACACAGGAATTGCAATAGCCATAGACATAGGTGAAGCCGATGACATCCATCCAGGTAACAAGCAAGATGTTGGTAAAAGATTGGCTTTGGCTGCCCGTGCACAAACCTATGGAGAAAAGATAACATACAGCGGCCCTGTATATAAAACATATAAAATTGAAGGAAATTCCATCCGGCTTTCTTTCGAGCACACGGACGGAGGGTTGCAAACTAAAAACGGAGAAAAACTTCAAGGGTTTACAATAGCAGGGGTAGATCATAGGTTCTACTGGGCCGATGCCATCATCGACGGTGATGAAATTATTGTATCATCTCCTGAAGTAGAATTCCCAATAGCAGTCCGATATGCTTGGGCTAATAATCCGATATGTAATTTATACAATGGTGCCGGATTACCTGCATCACCTTTTAGGACCGACAGTTGGACAACGGAAATTGCTGAATAGTTCGCCCTACCGCTACCTTATATTCGTGTATTGTTACCATCAATTGCTTTAGGCAAACCTGAAGTAGCTGTAATGTTCGATTTTCTAACCGTGAGTTTTCCAGATTAACACCACAAACGATATGATGACAACCAAACTACAATGTTTTCACCCGTTTGATGTATTCGGTAGGACTTTCTTGGAAGTATTCTTTAAAGCATTTGGTGAAATAAGACGGAGATGAAAAACCTGTATCATACGCTATTTCGGACAAGGTTTTATCTGTGTTGAGAATGGCCTGTTCGGCTGCTTTTAATCTTATTATACGAATCAGCTCGTTGGGTGCGTAGTTAGTGAGTGATTTAATTTTACGATACAATTGTACGCGGGACAAGCCCAAACGTTGTCCTACCTCATCTACACTCAAATCGGTTTCAATCAGATTTTCTTCAACAATACTTCTGAATTTTTCGACAAATGATTTTTCAGTTTCTGTTATCAGTTCTTTCCGATCGCCAAAGGTGAGGTTTTGCTGAAAATACATTTTAATTTTTTCGCGGTTTTTAATTAATCTATGCACCCTTATTAATAATAATTCTTCGTTAAAAGGTTTCGGGATATAAGCATCGGCCCCGCATTCAAAGCCTATGGTTCTTTGCTCGTCCCCTCCCATGGCAGTAAGCAATATAACAGGAATGTGACTGGTAGATAGGTTTTCTTTAATGTGTGTACATAACTCAAAGCCATCCATTACATCCATCATCACATCGCTAATGATTAATTCAGGTACGTATTTCATAGCTTTGAATAAACCTATCTGACCATTTTCAGCTTCAATAATCTTGAAGTCTTTCTTCAAAAGCGTTTTTAAAAACAATCTGACATCGGCACTGTCCTCTACTATTAAAATTGACGGCAAGTCGTGATCTTCCTGGGAAAGATCCGCCTCATCATCAACCGGAGATTCAGTCAAAACCATTACTTCTTGTTTTTCAGTTTCTTCTCTTATTTTCAGCGTTGGATATTCTTCTACTGTAGCAATTTCGCTTTGCTTGTATGGTATAGTCACTATAAAAGAGGACCCCTTGTTTTTCTTACTTTTCACTTCTATTGTTCCATTATGTAACTCCACAAGAACTTTTGCAAGTTCCAATCCAATTCCTGACCCTGAGCTTAAGCGATCTGCTTTATAAAAACGATTGAATATTAAATCAAGATGTTGTTCTGAAATTCCCCTTCCCGTATCCGAGAAGGTAATCTGAGCATAATGTTCATTATCCTTGACGAGGGAAGTTAAGTAGATGTGAATTTTTCCATTTTCAGGAGTAAATTTAAAGGCATTAGATAGTAAGTTATAACAAATTTTTTCCATCTTATCTTTATCAAACCAAATGATAAAATTATCATCAGAGGCCGTGTAACTAAAATGAATGTGTTTCTTTTTGCTCAATTCGAAAAATGAATCATAAACATCTTGAATAAAAATCTTCAAGTCACTCAATGTGAAATACATTTGCATTTTTCCGTTTTCATACTTTCTGAAATCAGTGATTTGATTGATCAGCTTCATCAACACCTGAACATTTTTCTGCATTAAATGGGCAAGTCGCTTTCCCTCAGTTGATAGTTCCTCATTTCTTATCAAACTTTCCAAAGGACCATGCAGCAAGGTTAAAGGAGTTTTAAATTCGTGGGAGATATTCGTAAAAAAGGAAATCTTAGCTTGAGTAGCGTCTTCTATGTTCTTTGATAAAGTGATCAATTGATCCCTTTGTTCAGAAATTGCCTCTTTTTGTCGGTTGATGGCAATATTTTGATCCTTGAGCAATTTATTACTTCTATTCTTTTGTCGAATAAGTCGAAACAATAAAATGGAAAGTGTTATAAATAAGATTATAACTACCAATGATGCATAAAGGATGTTACGTTGAGAGCTGTATTTTACCAAATTTCTATCCAATACATTGTTTAGTTGTTCGATGCGCTGTTGATGAAAATGAATTTGATCGGTCTGCAGCTTTATCACCCGGGCATTTGTTTTATCAACGACTGCTGTATGTAAGACAGTTTCTTTTTCAAATGCTTTGTGATTGAGAATATTAAAAGCTATCTGGATGGTCTTTTCGCCTCCGGTAGGATACATGAATGTAGCATCAATAACGCCATCAATTACCTTTTGAATTCCTCCGTCAGGAGACGATAGAGCATCTATTCCCAAAATAACCGGAAGTTTACCCTTGGTTTTTAATTTCAAGGCTTCGTAAACACCAATAGCCATCTCATCATTATGAGCAAAAACCAAATCAATATCATCGAAGTTATTGAGGATGTTCTGCATGGATTCTTTGGCTTCTTTTCTGAACCAGTTGCCAAAATCATCACAAACAATATGCATATTTCGATATTCATTTACCACGTCAATAAATCCTGCATGACGTTCTTGCTCAGGAGTAGAGCCTTCCAATCCACGAATCTCTATTATATTTCCTTTTCCATTCAGTAAGTTAGCAGCATACAAACCAACTTCACGTCCTATTTGATAATTGTCTGCGCCAATAAAAGCCGTATAGTTACCTGTACTTGTCTTACGGTCGACTAAAATAACCGGAATGCCCTCTCCCATCGCCTTTTCTATAACCGGAGTAAGTGGAATAGCCTCATTGGGTGAAACTACAATCAAATCAACACGACTTGCGATAAAACTTTCTATATCCTGGATTTGTTGTTGATTGCTATCATAAGCAGTCTTTATTGAAACTTTCAAATTGGGATAAAATGAGGCTTCCCGCAACATTTCCTCATTCATGGTTCGACGCCAGGCGTCGTCGCTACATTGCGAAACGCCAATCACTAGTTCAGTTTGTTTCTGTAAATCTGAACATGCCATCATGGTAAAGATGGTAAACGCTAATATGAAATAGTTAGTTTTCATTGGACAAAACAAAAATAACTATTTGTTTTAAATTATGAAAGGCATATGACGGTCGCTCTGCACAGTCATATGCCTTCTTTAGTCAAAGATTAAAAAACCAATTAAATCACTTTAATCAAATTATCTCATTATCTCACATATTCCGGCATTGCACCCCGTTGTGTACAGACGAAAGCTGAAACATCCACAGCTTTTTGATGTGCTTCGCGGATGTTTTCCCCCAACAGCAAAGAAGCCACGAAGGCCCCGGTAAAGGCATCTCCTGCTCCGACAGTGTCTGCAACTTTTACCTTAGGAGTGGGTAAGTAGGATGATGTTCCATCAAGAGTAGTCACATGGCTACCTTCTGTACCTTTGGTAAGGACCACTGTCTCTATTTGAAAATGTTGAATAAAATGTTTGACAACAACTGATTCTGACTGACCGGACAGCCCAAACATTTCAGTGAGTATTGCGATTTCCTCTTCGTTGATTTTTAGCATCGTACATTGATTGAGTGATTTTTCAACCAATTCACGGGAATAGAAATGCTGACGCAGATTGATGTCGAAAATCTTCATGGAATCTTTGGGCACTTCATCTAAAAAGGATTGGATAGTTGAACGAGAAATCGCATTACGTTGTGCAAGAGAGCCAAAACAAACGGCCTTGGTTTGTTTTGCCAGGCGTTTCAATGCATCTGTAAATGGAATATTATCCCAGGCAACACCTTCGCAAATTTCATATTGTGGTATACCATCCCCGCTCAAGGTTACCTGAACAGTACCGGTTGGAAAATCAACTTCAGAAATTAAAGTTTTGAGTTTCTTCTCTTTCAATACCTGTTTTATTTCTGCTCCCAATTCATCTTTACCGATAGCACTGACAGCATAACCGTTCAATCCAAATTGAGAAACATGATAGGCAAAGTTCGCCGGTGCGCCTCCTAAAACTTTTCCTTGTGGAAACACATCCCATAAAATTTCTCCTAAACCTACAATAGCGTCTTTCATGTTCCTGATTATTTGAGTTTTAATTCTATTTCTATCTGTTCCAATGATTTACCTTTGGTTTCAGGTATCCATATTTTCACAAAGACAAAAGCAATCACACTGAAAATGCCAAAGATTCCAAAAAGATAGTTCAATCCCAAAGCACCTTGAATAACGGGTGCAAAATAAACAGTCAGGAACGTACACAGCCAACTGATGGCAGTCGAAAATGACATTGCTAAACCCTTGATCCTGTTAGGATATATTTCCGATATAATTACCCACATGACAGGGGCAAAAGAAGCGGCAAAGAAAGAGATGTAAACCAAAAGGGCAATCAGAACACTTACACCATGCTGTGTCGGCATGGAAAATGCGTAGGTGAGATACGCCAACGAGAAGATCATACCTGTTGCACCCCAAAGTAAAAGTGTTTTACGACCTTTTCTGTCTACTAACCACAAAGCCACTATCGTCATTAAAAAATTCACCAAACCTACGATCATGGACTGCATCATCGAACCACCTTTTGCTGATCCTGCCGCTTGAAAGATATCGGGTGCAAACATAATAACTGCATTGATGCCGGTGATTTGTTGCAGGGCCGCGATGATGGTGCCGATTAAAACTATCTTTCCGGTCTTGCCTTTAAACAGTTCACTGAAACGAATTTTCGGTTTATTCCTTTCCACGAAAATAGACTCTTCCATTTCCGGCAATTCGCTTTCTATTAAAGTCTTGCCTCCTATTTTTTCCAAGACTTTGACAGCTTCTTCTTTCCTGCCCTTTGACAAGAGCCATCGTGGACTTTTCGGGAAAGATGTCAATAACAGAATCAAATATACTGTTCCGAAAATGGCTGGCACAACCATCATATATCTCCAACTGTTTTCGCCCCAGTCCATTACCCAATAATCTATAACGTAGGCTAACAAAATACCTATGGTGATGGCAAACTGATTCATTGAAACCAAAGTTCCTCGTTTTTGAGCCGGAGAAATTTCAGAAATATAAAGGGGTCCGACTACCGAAGTCGCACCCACGGCTATACCTGATAAAACACGAAAAGCGGCGAGCACAAAAAATGAGTTAGACAATGCACAACCCAAAGCTGAAACGATGTATAACACCGCCGTTGCAATCATCACATTTTTTCTGCCGTATTTGTCTGCGAAATTACCGGTAAAAAGAGCACCTATCAGACAGCCTATGGTTAAAAGAGCGGCAACGGTACCCAAACCACTATCTGTCAGTGAAAACTCGGATTTAATCATATCTGTGGCACCTGCAATCCCGGCCATATTTAAACCAAAGAGTAATCCGCCATTGATTGCGACAAAAGTTATCCAATATAAATATCTGTTGTTGTTCATACGTTTAATAATTTTTTAATGATTGTATTTTTTCATGCCTCTGATTATAAAACTCTTAACTAGCTGATGTACACTAATTTTTTGATCGTTAAGACCCTAACAAAAAACCACCAATCACCAGTTTAACAAAACACCAACAAACATATTTCATTAAATTACGATTGACTGTTGTTTTTGTTGCATTATTATATAATTTTGATTCATGCAACTTGCTCTTTTTATTTTTTGGTAGTCTATCAATGCTAGCTAACTCAGTATTCTAAACCAATTTTATCTCACATTATGAATCGGGAAACTTTCCCTGGTTGTAGAGCTGTTTTTAGAAAAATTTGTGCAGGTTTATTTATCGAACAAGGATAGATTAAAGAACTCGTGGTTATTTTCTCCCTTTCCCCTCATTAACAAATACTTTCATTAAAATGAATAAGAAAATCTCAGACCCACTGGAAATTCGTGGTTACAATGTATAATCAGTACTAGAATTAAAGAACTAATTAGAAAAAAGTTAAACAATGGATTTTCTCACTTTAAAAGCAAAATAAATTGTTTTACGAAAACAAACAAGGCGAAGTTAAACTAAAAATACCTGGTCTCCTTCCCTGCTATCTCATTCAGTAAATTGTTGGCTAACCGGCTGGCTCCTATTCTGAAGTATTTTTTATCCAGCCATCCCGTCCCAAGGATTTGTTTGACTATGGTGTAATGTGCTACCGCATCCTCTGCGGTCACAATACCTCCGGCTACCTTGATCCCGACTTTTTCACGGGTTTTTGTATGCCATGCTTTGACAGCCTGACACATGACATAAGTAGCTTCCGGCGTAGCTGACACAGCCGTTTTTCCGGTAGAAGTTTTAATAAAATCGGCACCTGAAGACATAGCTAAGACGGATGCTTTCTTAATTTCAGAGGCTGAAGGCAACACCCCCGATTCTATAATGACTTTCAAAGGAGCCTTTCTGCAAGATGCTTTCATCTCTTCCAATTCTTCCCTTACTTTTTCATATTTGCCGGAAAGAAAATTACCAACAGGCATGAC
>JGI24710J26742_10001662_pt1 | contig 20299 bp, 14 predicted proteins | sample BioPla2DNA2_FD_26742 | JGI IMG/M metagenome (IMG submission 26742) | reverse complement strand
GGTGGCGTCAGCTTCCAGTAAACTATATTTTGCAATTTTCAAGGTTCTAAAAGAGCCAATTTTTTGACTCAGGGTTTTCATAGTTCACTTTACACTACCATCAAAATTTCATCTCTTTTAATATGCATCTTTTACATTATATGTATATTGTAATGTAAAATAATTACATTGTCAACATTCATAGAAAATAAAATAAGGTCGTTTTTTATTATTTAAACATTATGAGTAACCGCAGATAATGATTTGCTTCACACAAGACATGATCACCTAGTTGCGATAGAATCATTGATTTTACTTCACATGCAAGTATACCCTCCGTGCCTTGCGCTAAAGTTCTTGGCGAAGTTCTTTAGTACGCAAATATAACCCCTTCATCTTTACCCAGTAAGAACAATACAGATAAAGTTTTAATGCGGTACTATTACCATCACATATTTGAACTGTTGGGAGTAATATTATGTATCAGTACCATATATATAATAAAATTCTGATATTTTATAAATAACATCTTATGTTTTCTAAATATTCAAACCAAATGATTCCATTACGCATAAAATAACAGTATTAGTATATTTGTATTTTCCTTTATAGCTCAAATAATTACCAGCGGTGGTAAGTATATATATGTTTATTTATATACCCAGTTTTTTAAAAAAATTAAAATCCATTTATGAATCTTATGGGATGGGGTTTATTAATTGTTTTTTGGTATAAATTTATATTTAATCTTAACTTTATTAATAAAACTTTAAATGCTATAGAAATTATATTTGCATGGTCTCTCCTGTTATTTGTTTTCTAGTTCTTATGGGACTGGTTTAATTTAGAAGATTTAATATTCAGATCCAAGTTTAATAAAAAGTTTATTCGAATTAAAGTCAAAGAACGGACTTGGGCTGATATTTCTATTGATGCTAGTAATAATATTATCAATAAAGAAGAGCGATTTACATTAATATGTAGCCAAAAAGAACAAAGACTTTCCCCAGCAAGGATGCAATCCTATGCAGGGCTATTAATAAGAAATAGGCATGTAATAGAGGCAGTTGGATTTTTGAGGCAAATGATAAATGATCCATGCATAGGTCAACTAGCACGGAAAATAGCGGAAAATCAACTAAGCTGATATATGAGGATGGTGATATTATGATCAGCTTAAAGGGGTGTGTTCTAACAAAAGAAGTCAATAATAACATTATGAGAAAGCAATTTGCTATGTCAATATATTGATACAATGTCTAAAAGAAAAACATACACAGATGAATTTAAAACTTTGATTGCAGAACTAGTATTACCAGGAAAAGCTGTTAAAGATGTCGCCAGCGAATATAGCCTAAGTGAAACAGCGGTACGTAATTGGTTAAGAAGAAAGCCCCAATTAACATAGAAGGAAATACCACAAACCTCGAGGAATACTGTTATATCAACATTAATTGATGAAGGAATGAATATCGATGCGGTTCGTAGATTTGCTGGTCATGAAGATACTCGGACTCTACTAACATCTTATTGCTTTAGTCGTCTAACAGATGAACAGAATGAAGCTCTTATTGAAAAAGCTTTATGTAAGTGAAAAAGTTAATCAAGTGTAATCATGATTTTTAAAGCAATAAAAAACGGGAAAGCCTTATAAATCAAGCCTTTCCCGTTCTAAATCACAATGGAGCTGAGGGGAGTCGAACCCCTGTCCGAAAGCCCATTCATTGCAGTCTCTCCCATTACAGTCAGTCTATTATGTGAACTCGAGGTTCACTTTTCCCTCCACCAGACGCCGATTGACAGGCTTCTGGTTTTGGTAGCTTCATATTTCTTCCACCCTCTCAAAGCTTTGAAGATGGAGGTCCCCGCTAATTTGATGCCGGGATTCTAAGCCGCGGGATGCCTAGAGCCGACAAGAGCTGCAATTAAGCAGCTGCTAATTCGTAATTATCGTTTGCGTTTATTTTTAGTTCTAAGTTGATGACGCAGTCCTAGTCTGCGAATGGCTACCACAATTTCAAAACCCCCGTCGAAACCAGTACAACCCCGAATATATACAGATTATATCGGTTTTCAAACGCATATATATATTAATATAATTATTAGATACTGTCAAGTAACAGGATATTTTTCATAATAATTATTAATACCAATTTTTCCACTCATTTCAAATACAAGAGCTACTGAAGGTTGTTTATTAGCCTAGATTCCTCACCTTGAATTCTCTTTCAGCCTCTCTCTTCATATCCTTTTTAGCTATATCCTGTCGTTTGTCATAGAGCTTCTTACCCCTTGCCAGCCCAATCTCAACTTTTACTAAATGTCCTTTAAAATACACTCGTAAAGGCACTAGAGTATAGCCCTTTTGGGCTAACTGGCCAGCTATTTTACCTATTTGGTATTTGTGAAGCAAGAGTTTTCTAACCCTTAAGGGATCCTTATTAAAGATATTCCCCTTCTCATATGGACTAATATGCATTCCATAGATGAACATCTCATAATTTTCAATCTTAATAAAGGATTCCTTTATAGAGCATTTTCCTGTCCTTAAGGATTTGACCTCGGTACCAACAAGTGCTATTCCAGCTTCATACTTATCCTCAATAAAATAATCATGGTATGCTTTTTTATTATTCGCTATTAGCTTTATATTTTCCCCCACTTAATCCTCAACCTCCACAAATGCAAAATCAATTGTCCGAAGAAGCTTATCGGCAGATATAACCTCAACGGTAACAGTCTGTCCTAGTTTATAAGTCTTTTTGGTATGCTCACCCACCATCTGATAACGCTCTTGATCATAGATATAATAATCATCATCCATCTCGCTTACCCGAACCATTCCTTCAACGGTATTGGGAAGCTCTACATAAATGCCCCAATTCGTTATTCCCGATATAACTCCTTCAAAGGTCTCGCCTATATGATCCATCATATATTCGACCTTCTTCATCTTCTCTACTTCACGCTCAGCCTCATCTGCTCTTCGTTCAGTTTTACTGGAATGATTAGCCACCTCAAAAAGGATTTTCTCATAATGAGCTCTCCTATCCTCATTTAGCTTACCATTTAGATTCTCCTTAATAATTCTATGAATCTGAAGATCTGGATAGCGACGTATAGGGGATGTAAAATGAGAATAGTACTTTGCTGACAGGCCAAAATGTCCTGTATTGGCTACTGTGTACTTAGCCTGCTTCATAGAACGAAGGGTTAGGCGGCTTATGAGCGCTTCTTCTGGTGTATCCTCAATTTTATTCAGTAGCTTTTGTAGCTCCTTAGGGTGTATATCCTCATTACCAACCTTAATTGTATATCCAAAATTATTAATGAATATGGCTAGCGCCCTAATCTTCTCCTCATCAGGATTATCGTGGGTACGATATAGGAAGGGTATCTCCTGCCAGAAATAGTCCTCTGCCACGGTTTCATTGGCAATTAACATAAATTCCTCTATAATCTTAGTGGCCTTATTTCTCTCATATGCCCTTATTTCCACTGGCTTTCCATTAAGGTCTACGATAATTTTGCTTTCTGGGAAATCAAAATTTATAGCACCCCTCTTATGTCTTCTGCCCTTTAATATCTCTGACAACTCTAGCATAAGCCTGAACATGGGAACCAGCTCTTCATATTCCTTTATAAGTTCCCTGTCCTCATCCTCTATAATCCTAGATACATTGGTATAGGTCATCCGTCTATCAGAGCGAATAACAGTCTCTGCTATCTTATGACTTATAACATTTCCTTTAGCATCTATATCCATAAAGCAGCTTAGGGCTAGACGGTCTACACCGGGATTTAAGGAACATATACCATTTGATAGCTTATGGGGTAGCATCGGTATAACCCTATCCACTAGATATACACTGGTTCCTCTTTTTAGCGCTTCCTTATCAAGAGCTGCTCCTTCCTTAACATAATGGGTAACATCCGCTATGTGCACTCCCAGACGATATATATCCCCTTCCTTAGTTAAAGATATGGCATCATCTAGATCCTTGGCATCCTCACCATCTATGGTAACGGTCTGTAGTTCTCTTATGTCTAATCTATTTTTTATTTCACTAGGATCTATCTCATCAGGGACAAAATCCAGCACCCTAAATACATCCTTAGGGAATTCCACCGGTAGGTCATATGCCTTAAGCACAGACATAATATCTACCCCTGGGTCATTGCTATGGCCAATGATCTCAATCACTCTACCCTCTGGACTATGGTCAGTATCACCATAGTTTGTTACAGTGACTACCACCTTGTGTCCAGTGACAGCCCCTTTAGTATGCTCCTTGGGTATATATATATCATGGACAAATTTCTGATTGTCTGGAATCACAAAACCAAAAGCCTTGCTCTTTTGAAAGGTACCGACAATCTCCTTCATACCTCGCTCCAGTATCTGAAGCACCATACCTTCCTGCCTCTTACCGGTCTTCTCACTGCTAAGCATAATAGTGACCTTATCACCATGTATAGCTCCCTTGGTAGCATTTTCAGGTATAAAGATATCCTCTTTTTCTCCTTCTATTACTACGAAACCAAAGCCCTTTTGAGTTCCAGAGAATGTGCCTGTCTTTATCATATCCCCAGGTATTTTGTATCTTCCCTTGTCATCGAGAAAAATTTTCCCTTGGCTTATTAGGGAATCTAATAATTCCTTCAGCTCATTCTTCTCACCCTTTGGGACCTGCAATATGGCTACTATATCCCTAAACCTCATAGGCTTATATTCACTACTCGAAAAGAAATTCTCGAGCATCCTTATTCTTTCTTCTATTTTATTATTTTCTTTCATGTTTACTCCTAAATTAAATTTTTTAGCTATTGATAGTATACCATATATTGCATTATTTATTGCATTTTTTTGTACAAGTCCGTATTTTCTATTATATAAAAAAACACCCTGGCATCCAGAGTGTTTTAGCTTTATTTACCAATTAAGATTAAGTACCACTGAGAGTACAATAAATAATGTAGCAAGTATCTTAGTTGATCTTACAATCATACCTTCAGCAGAACGTCCTTTATTCTTACTCCAGTAAGATTCGGAAGCACCGGTCAAGGCACCAGACAATCCGGATGACTTACCTTCCTGCTTTAATACGATAAATATTAACACCGCACAAATACCGATATATACTATTTGAACTATAGTTCTTAATACTTCCACGTCAATCCTCCATTCCACTGAAAAACACTAGGACTATTCTATCATATAATGATTTAAATTTCAACTATTTTTTAATTAATAAGGATTTACCTGTCATTTCATCAGGCTTTTTCATACCCATCATATCAATTAAGGTAGGAACTATATCAGCCAGGCGTCCGCCTTCTGCTAAGGTATAGTCCTTATCAAAATTAATTAATATAAAGGGGACCGGATTTGTTGTATGAGCGGTAAATGGTTCATTTGTGTTGTAATCCAATAATTGCTCAGCATTTCCGTGGTCAGCGCAGAGGAACATCTGACCGTCAACGGATAGGAGTGCATCTATGGCCTTGCCCACACATTCATCTACTGCTTCTACAGCCTTAACTGCAGCTTCCATTATACCAGTATGCCCAACCATATCAGGATTTGCAAAGTTACAGATTATCACATCATACTTCTCAGACTTTATAGCTTCAACTAGATTTTCAGCTACCTTGTATACACTCATTTCAGGTTGAAGGTCATAGGTTGCAACCTTGGGAGAATTGACAAGTATTCTATCCTCACCTTCATTTGGAACCTCAACACCAGCGTTAAAGAAGAAGGTAACGTGAGCATATTTCTCTGTTTCTGCTAGTCTAAGCTGTGTCATTTTATGTTCAGCTAGGAACTGACCGAAGGTATTATCTATAGATACTTTATGGAAGGCTACTAGCTTATTTGGTATGGTGATATCATATTCGGAAAAGCATATATAGGTTAGGTTCAATCTATCTTTACCGCGGTCAAAGCCCTTAAAATCATCACTACAAAATGCTCTTGTAATTTCTCTAGCTCGGTCTGGTCTGAAGTTGTAGAAGATAACTGAATCATTATCCTTAACAGTTGCTACCGGCTTGCCATCTTCTTGTACCACACAGGGTACTACGAACTCATCATAGACTTCCTTATCATAGGAATTCTGTACAGCAACCACAGAATTTTCTGCTCTATCTCCCTCTCCATATACCATGGCACGGTATGCTTTCTCAACACGGTCCCAGCGATTGTCTCTATCCATTACATAATAGCGTCCCATTACTGTGGCAATCTTTCCAACACCAGTCATCCTCATCTTCTCTCCAAGCTCTTCAATAAAGCCCTTGCCTGAGGCAGGAGGTGTATCTCTACCATCTAAGAATGCATGAACATAAACATTCTTAAGTCCATGACGCTTGGCAAGTTCCAATAGTCCATACAAATGTGTATTATGACTATGAACGCCNCCATCTGATAACAATCCAAANAAATGTAAATCCGAATTGTTTCTTTTACAATTATCTATTGCTGCAAGTAGAGCTGCATTTTCAAAGAAGGTTCCATCCTGGATTTCCTTTGTTATTCTTGTAAGCTCCTGATATACGATTCTACCTGCTCCTATATTAATATGACCAACCTCTGAATTACCCATCTGACCTTCAGGAAGTCCTACTGCCATACCGCTTGCATTACCCTTAACAAATGGATATTCCTCCATTAATCGGTCCATAACGGGTGTATTTGCAGCTGCTATAGCATTGGCCTCCTTTTTATCATTAAGACCGAAGCCGTCTAATACCAATAATACTGTTGGTTTTTTACTCATATTTAACCTCTTTCTAACGCCTTTGTTCACTATCCGTCGTCTATTTGTAGTTTACAATCTTTCCAAAATCAGCCTTCAGACTTGCACCACCTACTAATCCACCATCTATATTAGGCTGACTAAATAGTTCCTTAGCACTGGATGCGCTTACGCTTCCACCGTACTGTATACGAATAGCCTCAGCTGTATCATTATCATATATTTCAGCAATACAATCACGAATTGCCTTACATACCTCTTCAGCCTGCTCAGTTGTAGCTACCTTTCCTGTGCCAATCGCCCAGATAGGCTCGTAAGCTATTACTGACTTAGCTGCCTGCTCCTTTGTAACGCCAAGGAAGGCCACCTTAATCTGCTGACGAACAAAATCAATGGTTACACCCTGCTCTCTTTGTGCTAGTGATTCACCACAGCAAATTATAGGTGTAAGTCCATGCTCGAATGCCTTTAATACTTTTTTATTGACAGTCTCATCTGTCTCAGCAAAATATTCTCTTCTTTCTGAATGGCCTATTATAACATATTTTACTCCAACTTCAGTAAGCATATTCGGAGCTATCTCGCCAGTGTAAGCACCACTCTCCTCAAAATACATGTTCTGTGCGCCAATATTAATATTGGTTCCCTTAGCAGCCTCTACTGCTGGAATTAGGCTGATTGCAGGAACACAAAACACTACATCCGCCTCATCTGTAACCACAAGTGGCTTTAACTCATTTATTAATTGCACTGCCTCACTGGGCGTCTTGTTCATCTTCCAATTACCTGCAATTATTTTTCTACGCATAATAATTCTCCTTTATTTGTATTTGGTACCGGGTACGGTACCCGGTACAGTTTTATTATTAAATTGTAGCAAGCTTTTCCGTAAAACTCAATAGCTAATACGGATAAGCTTGCTACTTAGGTCATTGTACCCGGTACAATAACGGTTTTATAGGTTTATTTATTGTTTGCTGCTGCCACACCAGGTAGCTCCTTGCCTTCTAGGAATTCCAGAGATGCGCCACCACCGGTGGAGATATGGGACATCTTATCACCAAATCCAAGCTGGTTAACAGCTGCTGCAGAATCACCGCCACCAATAATGGTTGTAGCATCTATATCTGCCAGTGCTTCAGCTATTGCAATAGTACCATTAGCAAAATTAGACATCTCAAACACACCCATAGGTCCGTTCCATACTACTGTTTTAGCATCCTTAATTGCATCTGCAAATAACTTGCGTGTCTCTTCTCCAATATCGAGTCCCTGCCAATCAGCCTCGATTTCTCCACTTTTAACTGTCTTAAACTCTGTATCATTGGAAAATTCTTTAGCTACTACTGTATCAATAGGTATTAATAACTTAACACCTTTCTTTTCTGCCTTAGCTAACATATCCTTAGCATAATCTAGATAATCAGCTTCTAGTAGAGACTTACCAACTTCCTCACCCTGAGCCTTCATAAATGTGTAAGCCATACCACCGCCGATAATTAATGTATCTACCTTGTCTAGAAGATTATCTATTACGGATATTTTACTGGAAACCTTAGATCCTCCGAGGATAGCCACAAAAGGTCTCTTTGGATTATTAACTGCATTACCTAAGAACTCAATTTCCTTTTGCATAAGATATCCTACAACAGCAGTATCAACATATTTTGTAACACCAACATTGGAGCAGTGAGCTCTATGAGCTGTACCAAATGCATCATTTACAAATACGTCACAAAGAGAAGCAAGCTCCTCGCTAAATGTATCTATGTTCTTTGTCTCTTCTTCCCTATAGCGGGTATTCTCTAGTAGAACTACATCTCCGTCCTGCATAGCAGCTACTGCAGCCTTTGCATTCTCTCCTACTACATTATCATCCTTAGCAAATTTTACTTCCTTGCCTAAAACTTCTGATAATCTTACTGCAACTGGTGCAAGTGAAAGCTCTGGCTTAGGAACTCCCTTAGGTTTACCCAGATGAGAGCAAAGAATCACCTTGCCTCCATCATTTATCAGCTTTTTAATTGTAGGAAGTGCTTCTACTATACGAACCTCATCTGTTATTTTACCATCTTGTAGAGGTACATTGAAATCACATCTTACAAGAACTCGTTTACCTTTTACATTAATATCATCAACTGATTTTTTGTTCAGCATTGTCTGTATACTCCTTTCAAACCTATAAATCTATATTAAATCTTATATAGATTATTATAATCTATTTATATTTTTATGTAATAGGAAGACAATCCTTTTACATAAAAACGGGCCCGGTCCAAAAAGACCGGACCCATCATGGATCAAAAGCTAAAGAAATAAGTCTTAAGCTAATTCATTAAAATATTTAATGGTTCTTACCATGTTGCTGGTGTATGAATTCTCATTGTCATACCAAGCTACTACCTTAACTAAGGTCTTGCCATCCTCAAGATCCATAACAGCGGTCTGAGTAGCATCAAAGATTGAACCATAAGTGCTTCCGATGATATCTGAGGATACAATCTCATCCTCTGTGTATCCGAAGGATGCATCAGCTGCTGCCTTCATAGCTGCATTAACCTCTTCAGCTGTAACTTTCTTCTTACATACTGCTGTTAAGATTGTTGAGGAGCCTGTAGCCACAGGAACTCTCTGTGCAGCGCCAGCTAGCTTACCAGATAATTCAGGAATAACCAAACCGATTGCCTTAGCAGCACCGGTGGAGTTAGGAACGATATTAACTGCTGCTGCTCTAGCTCTTCTTAAGTCACCCTTTCTATGAGGACCATCTAATGTCATCTGATCACCGGTATAAGCATGAATAGTCATCATATAACCCTGATCGATTGGAGCTAACTTATTTAATGTAGCTGCCATAGGAGCAAGACAGTTAGTTGTGCAGGATGCTGCAGATATAATTGTGTCGGATGCCTTTAGGATATTCTCATTAACACCAAATACAACTGTTGGAAGATCATTTCCTGCAGGTGCAGAGATAACTACCTTCTTAGCACCAGCATCAATATGTGCCTGAGACTTTGCTTTGGAAGCAAAGAAACCTGTACACTCTAAAACTACATCTACATCTAACTCTTTCCAAGGTAATTTGGAAGGATCTGCTTCACTATAAATTCTGATTTCTTTTCCATCAACAACGATAGAATTTTCTTTAGCAACTACTGTATCAGCCTTCGCATATCTACCCTGAGCTGAATCGTATTTTAATAGGTGTGCTAACATTTTTGCATCTGTTAAATCATTAAGAGCTACTATCTCATAACCTTCTGCACCGAACATCTGTCTGAAAGCAAGACGGCCGATACGTCCAAAACCATTAATTGCTACTTTTACTGCCATGATTAATTCCTCCTATTATTTGATTTATTATAACTTTCATAATTTATTAATACCGCCTAAGCAGTATATAAAACATAATATCAAGAAAAAGCGACCATCAATCCTGCTTGTCAATTTTTTCTCAATCATAATTTTACACAATATAAACCAAAATTTCAAGGGTTTACTATGTTTTTTATTGATTATTATGATATTAGTTATAATTCAGGTTATTAAACAATGTTTTTTGTGCATTTTTTAATTGTTACTGTTATATGATATTTCACTTCCAACAAAGTTTGCAATATTAAGGGAGTGATCAGATATCCTTTCAAGATTTATTAAAGCATCTATAAAGATTACCCCATTCTCTGATGAACAGACTCCCTGTGACAGTCTGTCAATATGTTTCTGACGTAGTTCATCCTTTAGCCTGTCCACTATCTTTTCCTTCTCAGCAACTTTACGAATATAATCCCGATTTTCTGTAGCTCTGGCTTTTAAAGCCAGCTCAAAAGATTCTTGAGCAATACTACAAATTTCTTTTAATTCGTCATAAGCATCATCAGATAGATAAATATCATTATTAACCTTTTCAACTGCTAGCTCAGCCAAATTATCTGCATGATCACCTATTCTTTCTATATTGGAAACTGCATGAAAGAGATTGTTCACAATTTTTTTATGTTTATCTGTTAAGGAAAGATTGTTTATCTTAACCAAATACTCACTAATTATCTTCTGATGGGCATCTATAACCTTTTCCGTCTCAAAAACTTTTTTTGCCTTCTCTTCATCATTGTTTAGTAAGGCATCTATAGCTACTCTTGTATTATTAAGGGTTATTTCTCCCATGTGAAGTACTTCCTTAATTACATTCTGTACTGCAAATGATGGTGTTTCAAGAATACGCTCGTCCAGATGGCGTAGTGTAATTTGTACCTCATCCGTAACAACTTCAACCTTCGAATCATCAATAAATAATCCTGACAGCTTAACCAATCCCTTAGCAAAGGGGAATAAGATGATAGTATTAGTCAAATTAAATATAGTATGGAATATAGATATCTGTGTACTACTTATATTTGAGCCAGCAAAGCTTGGTTGGACTCTAAATACTACAAACATTACAGTACCAAATATTACAGCCCCAATAACATTAAATGATAGATGTATTATAGCTGCACGCTTTGCAGTCTTACTAGCACCTATACCAGATAATATTGCCGTAATACAGGTTCCAATATTCTGCCCCAGGGTAATGAATATTGCTGATTGCCAATTTACTATGCCAGCCATGGCCAAGGTTTGTAATATACCAACTGAAGCAGAAGAACTTTGAATAATTGCAGTAACAATTGCACCCACAAGTATTCCAAGAACTGGGTTCTTGCCAAGTACTACAAATGCACTCTCAAATATAGAACCCTCAGCCTGTGCATATGGTTTAATTACATCTGACATGAATTTTAATCCTATAAATAAAAGACCTAGGCCAATAATTATATCAGCTATATCTTTCTTCTTTTTATTCTTACATATTAATGTTAAAATTACACCTACTGCTATTAGTAATGGAGCAAAAAAATCAGGTTTTAAAAGAGTACTCCATTCACCCATCGATACAAGCCAAGCCGTTACTGTTGTTCCGATATTCGCTCCCATTATGACCCCGGTTGCTTGAACAAGATTCATAATGCCTGCATTAACAAAACCAACCATCATAACTGTGGTGGCTGAAGAGCTCTGGATAATAGCTGTTACTAATGCTCCTACTATAACAGCCATAAACCTATTATTTGTAAGATAACCCAATAAGCGCTTCAACTTATTTCCCGCGGATTTTTGTAGTCCATCTCCCATCATGTTCATACCGTATAGGAACATTCCTAAGCCACCGGCAAAAACAAATATCACTTCTAACAGTTCTAGTGTTTTCATCTTTCCTCCTATTATTCTATGTAATAATTAGCATACGGAAATAGAATAACACATTTTGAATAGCTCGTAAATTGTTTTTTTATTTTTTTATGAGCCAGTTCCATTATAAGATATAGCCCCCTTCATCCAGATCTTATAGCTAATATAAAAGAACAATAATCCTAGAAGCGGAGATAACCAGGCTAATAGCGGAATATTATCAGGCCTTAAAAAAAATAAACTTGGATAATATGCTATAAATGCTATAGGAATAATAAATGTAAAAACAAATCTAAATACAGTGTTGAATATAGTTATAGGATATTTTGCATAGTCCTTGAATTTGAATGCAGTAACCATGATATATCCTGATCCCATTATCCAAAAGCAGCTTGCCGCAGCAGCATTCATGAGCGCAATCATAAAGAGCGATGCCGTAATTAAGGCAATTACTAGCTTCACTATAATCAACAGAGAGATCTCCAATTGTAGCTTCTGCCATGAGTAAGTCAATGTCCCTATACCGAAAAGAAACTGACCTACTCCCTTTATATCAAATACTTCAGAAATATAGTAGTGGATTTACCAGCCCCATTAGGACCAAGATAGCCTACAATCTCCCCTCTACCAACCTCCATACTAATATTGCTGACTGCGCAGACTATATTATAATCTCGGGAGAACAAATCCTTAAAACTCCCTCTAAGCCCTTCTGATCTGTTAAGAACCTTGAATTCTTTTGTCACATCTTTTAATGTAATAATCTTATCCATAACTAAGTACACTCCCCCTATTTTGACTTGAAGTAATTTACATTAAAGTTATAAATTTGTATATATACAGGTTTTACCATAATAGACTTGTTAAGTCAACAAAAAGAGAACCGACCACTTAAAAGTTGCCGATTCTCATGTTTACTTATATCTCTATAATATATCTTCTTAGTCTATGTTCTAAATTTATATTCAAGCCTAATCTTATCAGCGATTAGAGCTACAAACTCTGAATTTGTTGGTTTGCCTTTACCATTGCTGACTGTATATCCGAATAACTCATCTATTGTATCCATCTTCCCCCTACTCCAAGCTACCTCAATAGCATGGCGAATAGCTCTTTCAACCCTACTAGGTGTAGTTTTATGACGCTTTGCAATGGATGGGTAGAGAAGTTTTGTTATGGAATTTAGCATCTCGACATCATTAACAGACATCATTATAGCATCTCGTAAGTATTGATATCCTTTTATATGTGCTGGAACACCGATTTCATGAATTATATTCGTTACATCGGTTTCTAAATTTCTCTCCATGTAAGTACTCTTATTCTCATAGGCACTAACCCGATGATTATTTGTCAGTTTATTGTGATAGTCCCCTTTAATCTGCTTTATCCTTGAAAGAACCACATTACTATCAAACGGCTTCATGATATAATAGTTAGCTCCCAACTCAAACGCACTTTCTGTAACTCCTTCTTGTCCTATTGCAGTGATAACTATGAAAGACGGATTCTTCTTAAATTCGGAGTCCCTTTTTATCTTCTCCATGACACCGAGCCCGTCCAACTTTGGCATAATTAAGTCTAGCAAGACCACATCTGGCTTTGTTTCTTTAATCATGTCCAATGCATCCATACCATTTTCTGATTTACCAACAACCTCAATATCTGCATCCTCTTTTAAGATATCTTCTAGTATATTCACCATCCTTTCATTGTCATCGACTATAGCTACACTAATTTTGCCCATATTTCTCTTTCAACCTCCACTAATTATTTATTTTCTTCTCCGTTCAATAGTTGCTACCCCTCTCATGATGACAAAGAACAACTCCACATTATGTGATATTTCATCATAATCTTCGTAATTGTGGTGTTATTAGCTTCATTATATCCATTGGTCTATAGTGCGTCAATAGTTTTCAAGACGGCAAGTTTACCAAATTATACCTGAAATACTCAGTCATTTTTTATTAATATTTTACATTTTAAGCCCAAATTATCAATATTAATCTAAATTAACCTATATTTCTACATATTACGGATATATTATGAAAGGGGATATGCAGTAATTATTGTAAATAATTACCATAATGAAATTATAGCTATTGCGATTCAAAGTTTCAATTCTTTCTTGTCGCACCATTCGACAGTTATTAACCAGTGCATTTTTTATTATTTTCAAACCACAAGATTTTGTATAAACCTATATAAATAACAACTAATCTCCTGCTCTTTCACTGAGAACTTCATTGCTTTTTACATAATTTCGTCGACTTTTTTTATAACAAAACATTTGCTTATTCTAATTTATTTACCATGTTTTCTATGAATGTACCGTAACCTTTAGTTGAATCCTGTATAAATACATGCGTTACAGCACCTATTATCTTATTATTTTGTATAATTGGGCTACCACTCATACCCTGAACTATCCCCCCTGTTATATTTAATAAGCGTTCATCTGTTATCTTTATTACTAATCCCTTACTGTGATTAGAGTTACTTATATCAATTTTTTGAATCTCGATTTCATAATCAGCTATAGTTCCGTCTACCATACAGCGAATATAAGCCTTACCAATCTTTACTTCCTGCTTAAATCCTATTTTTAATGGATTAGCTTCATCCTTAAGCTTATACTTGTGATTTACATCTCCAAATATACCTTGCGAGGTATTGTCAGTTATATTACCTATTCTATTCTTCTCATTTTGCCTGATCATACCTATTATTTCTCCGGGTTCTCCCTCCTTGCCCTTCACAATAGATATGATTTGTGCATCATATATTTCACCCTTATCTATTTCCATTAAACGTCCTGTATCAATATCAGTAATGCCATGTCCCAAAGCACCAAAATGACCATTGGTTGATATAAATGTCAGGGTTCCGATACCTTGTGTATCATCTCTAATCCATGTACCAATTTGATACTTTCCACTAGTGGTCTTAACTGGAGTGATTCTTGTGGTTAGGATTTCACCATTACGACGTATTGTTAACTTAATATCCTTCCCCTGGGATTTTTGAATCTCCTCAATTAAATCCTCCTTTTGCATAATCTTCTTATCATTAATAGATATAATATAGTCTCCTGATTTTAATTTATTATAGGAAGGTTCATAGTTTAGCCCATCTGCTCCTGTAATTTCATTATTACCAAGTACCAGAATACCATCAGTTTCAATGGATATTCCAATTGGGGTTCCACAGGGAATTAGTTCTACCTGCTCTATAACGTCAAGAGATATGTTTTTATAATTAATTAGTCCAAATAACTTAAGATTAACAATATACTTACCTATCTTTGATGATGAAAGTGTAAAGGGCTCATTTAAATCAATATTAATTTGATTAGAGGGAACTCTGGTATCGTTAACACTTATTACACCTATATCCTCTGTCTCTATGTTAGCCTTCAGCGGCATATTAAAGCTAAAGCTTTCTTCCCTATCAACAACAATTTTAATTTCATTTGGTATGTTCTTTTCAAGATTATAAATAATTAAGTATATAATTGCTGCTAGACTAATTAAAAAGAAGGATAGCAATACCCTTCTATATATCTTCTTTCTCCTCATACTTAACCTCATTTCTACACTAACTTTCCTAATCAATAAAAAAAGGATATACATAGTATTGTATATCCTTCTAATTGATATTCGTTTTTTTATACTTTAGATTTTGTATTTTTTAGTAGTGGTCGCCAACTCCTTCATTTCCTTTGCATTTTCGATTACTCTTTCTGTAATGGCAGCGCCACCAATAATTCTAGCCAGCTCATCAATAATTTCATTATCATTTAAGGCTTTTATATGTGTCTCTGTGGTCTTACCGTCTGTCTGCTTTTCTATAATAAAATGCTCATCAGCCATTGCAGCAATCTGTGCTAGGTGGGTAATACATATAATCTGATGATGCCTTGCAATTTCTGATAATTGCTCTGATACCTTCTGCGCAGTCCTTCCACTGATTCCTGTATCAATTTCATCAAAAATAAGTGTTTCAATATCATCATTCTCGGCCAATACTGATTTTATACCCAGCATAATTCTGGAGAGTTCTCCTCCAGATGCTACTTTTGATAAAGATTTCAATTCTTCACCAGGATTGGTGGAAATAATAAACTCCGCATCATCATAACCATTTGAAGAATATGTATTGCTTTTATTAAATATCATATCAAATTTGACATCAAGAAAATTCAAGGCAACTAAGGCTTCTTTTATTTTTCCAGTTAACTCTTTCGCTTTAGCCTTTCTTATATCTGATAATCTTGCGGATAATTCATTAAGTTTTGACTCCTCATCCTTTAGAGACTTACTTAATTTATCCATATAGGCATCATAATCTCTATACCTTTCAAGCTTCATCTCACACTCTGCTAAATAGCTTTGTATATCTTCGATCTGGTTACCGTATTTCTGTTTAATATGATTTATCAGATCGAGCCTCCTAGTTACCTCATCTAGCTCCTCTTCATAATTATCCATAGTTGATAAATATAGGGATAAATCTCTATTAAAATTATTAAGAAGCCCCTCTATATCAGTTGCCTGTGATAGTAGATTGGCCAGCTCCTTATCATAATCAGCCAGCTTAGCAAGTTGACGAACAGCTCTCCCTATACCGTCACCGGCTTCATTGGAATCATAGCCTGTTAAGCTGTATACTGTCTGTAGGCCTTCAGATATAGTACGGGCGTTTGCGTATTTTTTATATAGTTCTGACAGCTCTTCATCCTCTCCAGCAACTAGGGCTGCACTTTTAATCTCATTTATCTCATATTCCAGAAAAGAGATCTCACGAAGTCTTTTCTCCTCATCCACCCCAGCCTTGTCGAACTCACTCTTTATAGCAATATAGGTCTTATAGGATTCAGAAAGCTCTTGTTTGAGCTCTCCTATTTCATCTCTGGCAAAACGATCTACAATCTCCAGATGCTTTGATTTACGAAGTAATGACTGATGCTCATGCTGGCCATGAATATCAATCAATAGCTCAGCTATGGAAGCAACAATACTTTGGGTAACACTTTCACCGTTCAATTTATATATACTTCTATTAGGCATTATTTTTCTTGAAATAATAATCTGATTATCTTCCATGGGAATATCAAGATTACTCATAGCCTCATGGACTTTCTGATCCTTACTCTCAAAGACCAACTCTACAAGCGCATAATCGGCTCCAGTTCGGAGAATTCCCTTAGAAATCCTCGCCCCTAAGGCACAATTAATTGAATCTATGATGATGGATTTGCCCGCACCTGTCTCTCCGGTCATTATATTCAGATGATCTTTGAAGTATATTTCCACTTCATTAATAATGGCAAAATTCTTTACATGAAGACTTATAAGCAAATCGCAACCTCCCTATTATAATACCCAATAATTCTTAAACATATGTTCTGAATGCATTTTATCATATTTAGGGTCATTTATCAATTAACTCTTGATGGGGAAAATGTTTTTTGTATATTTCAACAAGAAATTCCCTGTTTTCTGCAAAATGTCACAAAACAGTTATGGGGAAGCTAAATATTTCAATTACATAAAAGGCTGATAAAAACACTAGCCGGGGCACACTGGTATGAACCTCACACACCGGTACAAGTACACGGCCCCCTTATATGTTTGTCTAGTCATCGGACATAAATGTCCGCTGTGTAGACATACATATCAGGACGCCGTGTTCTTCTAACGGTGCATTATGGTTATACCAGTATGCCCCATATATGTTTTTATCAGCCTTTTCAATAATTCACGTTGATACTAATTATAATGGCTAATTCATATTACTACTTAATTTTTGTTACTGTCAACTTACAGGTTAACTTCCTTCCGTTTACTGTGGCAGTTATAGTTGTGGTACCCCTTGCTTTTGTTATAACCATACCATTTCTAACCTCTGCTATTTCGGGGTTTGCTACATCCCAGGTTACTCTTGATGTGGCACCTTCTACCTGTAAGGTATATCTACTATACTGCTCTAATTCTAGCTTAGTGACATTAAGACCTATTACAGTAACCTCAGTTGTGGCGGTCTTACCAGAGTCTGTCATAGCGGTAATATAAGCTGTTCCAGTGGCATTTGCCTTGATACGTCCGCTACTTTTATTTACGCTGGCAACTGCGTTATTGTCTGAGCTCCAGGTTATTCCATCTGTTGAACCTACAGGGTTTAACACTGGTCTGATTTCTCTTTGCTCTCCCTGTATCATGACTAACTTCTTATCAGATAATATTACAGATGTTGCAGGCACTCTCTTATATACTGTAACATGACATGCTGCAACCTTCTCACTAGAATCCTGGGCTACAGCATAGACCATAACTGAACCTTCCTTAAGTGCTGTTATATGTCCATCTTCATCTATAATTAGTACATCATTTACCTCTACCTCAGGATTATCCACTGAAGTAACTACCCATATTGGCTTTTTGTATGTAGCATTGTTTGGAGTTACCTTGGCATTTAACTTTTTGGATTCTCCAACCAACATAGTAAGTGAGCTTTTATCCAGGGTAATTCTTGTTACCAGCCTAACTACCTCAACCTCACTGCTTGCTTCCGCACCACTACCATCCAAGGCATATGCAGTGATAGTTGCAAATCCTAATTTGTGTCCTGTAACCTTACCATTCTTATTGACTGATGCTACATCAGAATTACTGGATACCCATCTGAATTTCTGATCAGTAGCGGTTTCATTCTCAATATTTACTGAAAGAGTAAATGATTTACCCACTCCCACCCTATATGCTATAGGGTCCAGTTCCATAGAGCTTATTCGCTCTCTGACTGTTACAACACAGTTGGCAGTTATCCCACCATCCTTTGTCGTGGCTGTAATAATAGCCATTCCAGCTCCAACACCGACTACTTCACCTGTAGCTGATACAGTAGCAACTTTATCATTAGAACTCTTCCATTCAACCCCTAGATTCGATGCAGCACTAGGAGATACTGATGCCTTAAGCTCGAATTTATCTCTTAGATAAATTGTCTTCTCCGAGAAATTCAGAAGAAGTCCGCTGACCGGTTCCTTGACTGTCACCTTGATATATGACATACCTCCGGCTTCAGTCCTAGCTATAATAAATGCCACCCCGGGTCCCTTGGCTGTTACTCTTCCCGCATCATCAACTACAACTATTCTTGTATCACTTGCTTCCCAAAACAGCTCTGAATCAGTAGCATTAGCAGGTATTAATGTATATTTTAGCTCATGAACCTGTCCAGTCATTAGTTCAAGTTCAGTTTTATCAAATTTCAGACCCTCAGCAATTTGCCTTACTGTTATAGTGCTGTATGCAGTATGACCTCCATCTAAAGACTTTAACATTATAACTGTAGAACCTACTTGCCTTGCTGTTACTCTTCCTGCAGCATCTACAGAGGCTACATTTGGTTTGGTGGAAGTCCAAGTAACTGCAGATTTAGTAGCATTAATAGGCAATACAGAGTAAGTAAGTCTCTTTGTTTGTCCCACATACATAGTAACCTCTTTCTCATCTAAGGCTACAGTGGATACAGGTACCTCTATAGTTATATTACATAAGGCCATTACCTCAGGATTATCTTTTGACCTAGCTATTATGGTCACTTCACCGGGTTTAACCAGCGATACAAGACCATTATCATTNACTCTGGCCACTTGTGGATTTGATGATGTCCATTCAACTTCCTTATTTAATGCATTTTCAGGATAGACTATGGCCCTGAGCTGTATNCTCTTTGCATCTATATTAATATTAACATTTGTATCTGATAAAGCTATGCGGGTAACGGGCTGTCTAACAGTGACGTGAGTATAGCCCACTACAATGTTGTCCTCATTTATTGCAGATATAACTGCATTTCCTCCTGCCACACCTTGCACTGTTAAGGTTAGAGGATTTGCCTCTATAATTTGAACAACCTTTTCATTTGATGTCTTCCAGTTTAGCTTTATACCATTTAACTTTGGTGTTATCTTTGCATGAAGAGTCTGATATTCTCCAATTGCTAGATTAAGAACAGGCGGATCCACACTAATACTTGTAACCGACTGCTGTACAGTAATTTCACAAGTGGCTGTCTTAATGACTCCTTTTGTGTTTATTTGTGCAGTGATTTTTGCAACACCTGGGCGCAGGGCGGTTACCAACCCATTTTCTACCTTTGCTATATTTGGAGCATCACTACTCCATGTAACCTCTGCTGAGGGATCAGTCAAATTAGCATACAATTGTAATGTTCCTGATGTATAAAGGCTTGCTTCTGTAGCGCTTAAGGAAATTCCATCTACTACTGTTACTTTAATGTATTTATCACCTACA
>JGI24710J26742_10001644_pt1 | contig 20418 bp, 19 predicted proteins | sample BioPla2DNA2_FD_26742 | JGI IMG/M metagenome (IMG submission 26742) | reverse complement strand
TGGAGCGTTTTGGTAGAGAAACACACAAGACCATGAGAACACCATTAAATTATATGTCAAGCTTTTATTATTCTGATTGTACAAAGAGGGAAAAATTATTTAAAAAAGGGGCATAACAGCAGATGAAATGAAACATTCATTGGTAGAGCCTTAACAGGCAAGAGGGGAAGGAAAGAGAATGAAAAAATATAATGATGATTTAACAATTGAAATTGTAGCAAAGGAACTAATAAATTCACTTATCAAGTGGAAGAAACTAAAATAAAAGCCGTATAACAACAATAAAAGGGAGGTTAACAATGGCAAAAGCTATACCACAAATTATTGATATAGTTAAAATTGATGGTTGTGAAATGGTTATTAAACTTGATGAAAAAATTGTTGTTAGTAGAAGTGAATATGAAGACTTCCGAAAAGAACTTCTTGATTTACTTGATAAGTATAGACTGTAATTATTGGAGGTTAACAATGGCAAAAGCTATACCTCAAATTTATAAACATGAATTCATTGAGAAAATGGAAACATTGTTTCCAGAACAATATTACCTTGATACATATTATCAAAATCCTTACAATATGTATCAATACATTATGCGAAATTCAAGAGGTTATTTTCATGTTAAAGAAATAATACATACAAAATACGGCTATACAATTAATCATTACAGAATAGACAAAAACGAAAAGATTATTGATACAGGCGACCGTTACGGTTTTTTTAAAACATTACCAGAAATTAAAAAATTAATTTGACAATATAATATTTTGGTTGAAATACTTTATAGTATTTGAACATACATATATTTCCTCCATATCACAGGGTTGTTCTTTTCCAAGATCTCCAATCGTTGTATTAACATAGTGTTTGGGGCTGATGCACTATGTTAAGACTCCTGTGGGGTAGGGTTTGGTTTTTGACATTTTTCCAGACCCTACCCAATTTTATTTAACTATAAATTTAAACATAGAAGAGGGCGTAATCTTTAATCATTGATATACATACCAATGCTTAGAGATTACACCCTCTTTTTTAGTATTTACCATTATCAAATTACCTTATATTACTTTGTTTTAAATGATATTGTGAATGATTAAACATGGAGGTAGTTAGTATGCCAATAAACTTTGAAACTGCTGTGAGCACAATACGAAATTATATTTACAATAGTTCATCGCCTGCTTCACTTAGTTACATTAATGGATACAATTCACCCCATAATGTTAAAAGATTTATTTTATTAAAAACACTTGTAGGTGTGGAGTATCACTTGGTGGACACAAGGACTTCTAAAAGGTTTGTTGCTAAACAGGCAAAAAAGAAAGACAATGAGGATACTTTTGAAATAGTATCTGTAGACTCTGTTAGGAGTCCATTGACAGCATTGATAAAACCTGCAGTTTGCTCCGACATTGAGGAGGTACTAGTTGATGTTTCCTACANAAAGGGGTATTCAAGTGTACAGGAGATGTTTCTTGATAAACTACACGAAAATGTTAAGAACATTTTTAATAGATTTCCACGACTAAGAAATGTCTATGTGGTAAACATAGACGATGATATGAACTTTTGGAATGTTTTTAAATCTGGAAATGTTGGGGATAAACCATTATCGAGTTTCCTCAAACAGTACAACATTCAGTATAGTGCGTGGTCAACAAATAATACAACATGGTATTCATCATGGTATTTACGAGATGGTTTATCTGTTACAGAGGGTACTGGAACGATATACAAATTCGATAGTAAGTTAAGGGATTATTTTACAAAGAAACGGGATGTCTATCAAGCACGAATAGATGCTGATACTGTTAAGACTATTGATAAAACAGCTAGTGCAGACATTGTGAGAGACTTCTTTAATAAAAATGTTGAATATTACTCACGCCTTGCAAACATGATTGACAGCGGGGATGTTAGTATTCAACAAGTAAAAGCACACATGGAAAATGTTTATAAAAGACTTGAGTTATCACAAAAGGGTTTAGCACCAGACACTTTCAAGGAAATGGGCGAACCCTTTACTAAAATCCACACCACTTTATCGAGGGGTATTCTTCAAGAGTGCGAGATTACAACATTGGAAAGTGCTAAACAAAACTTAGAAATTGTAAAAGGAATTAATAACGATATATCACTTACATCTAAACTTGTTGAATATACTATTTTATGTGGTAGGTTAATGTCCTTGTGTGGTACTTTCGTTCTTGAAAAGGGAATGGAGCAATCGGCGATTAACCATATAAAGAATAACTTTGGTCTGGATATTTCTGAGTTAATACAGGTTAAAGTAGTTGAAACTGTTGCTAAAATCTATCAGACTACTGAGGTTAGGGAGGCAGTTACAGAGATTAATCCAGATAAAGTACAAATTTTCATGAGGGTATTTACTATAGAGTCCTTAACACTAAGTAAAATTACCAATAACAATATTGATAAGTTTATTAACTCACTCAAATACTTGATTGAGTTTGTAAACTCAATAGAAAACTGGGCATTAGTCATGTCAACACAAAGAGATGCTTATTATATACTAGTAAATAATGGATTTAAACTACTGGATGAAGATGATACGAAACTATTTTATAGACCTCTAACACGACCTCTAACTAAGGTCGACATGGGATATATGTATGATGTACCAGCGGATTACAAACCTACACTCAGAAGAAACATAGAAAATGGGGTAGCCTTCTACTACAATCCCGACTTTGAACAATGCGAACTAGGAGAGGATAGGGGTATTGGGTTTGATACAACATCCTTAAAAATTATGTACAAGGAATTTAATACTAATACAGTTGAATTCTATTTCCTACTGCCGTTTCCCGCTAGAGTTTATACCGAGATTACTGGTAACAGCGAAACAATGTTAAGTGACGGGTTAAAATCAGCCTTTGTGGACTTTATGAAACGAACGGGAGTGGATTTTACTAGTATTGCTAACAAGTCAACAGTTGCAAAGTTTCCAGAGACTGTGTTAAGAATTACAACCTTAAAGAGTGATTTTGCAAATCTACCATTATTGATGTCTGATATACTTGATAAAAAGGGTGCATTTGCAAGTATGAACATTGAGGTAGGTAATTTAAACAAGATACTTGCAGGGTTCACACCACAGGGACCACATTATTTTGACTCTGAGGATTTTGGTAATAACTCATTCCTAGTCGGTGGAGGTACTGGTAGTGGTAAGACTGTTACTTGTTGGGAAATTATAATCCAATTAATAATGAATGGCATACCTTTAATTACATTAGATGCAAAAGAGGCTGAAGGTGCTGAACTAGCAAATAATATTGGTTTTCTCGGATTCTCAGGTAACTCGAGTATACCTGTAAAGTACTTCAATAATAGAAGCAAGAAGTATGAGGAACAGGAGGGAATACCTGAGTATGCTATCGGTGCGAGTTTCATGCAACATTATTATTACTTCAAGTCTAAATGGTTTAAACAACAAGCAGATATGCATGGACTTGAATTCAAGGGTGCTTTGGACTACCTAAAAAATCCAAACTACCGAGGATTAATAGACATAAACTACTCATTATTCTTTGTTGACGAGATGGAAACAATGGTTGACAGCTCAGTGGGTAAGGATGTACTCAGAAGAATATCGAGTTTAGCATCGGGTGTGCGAACAACGGGTATTTGGAGACTTTACGCTACTCAAACCCCTACTCAAAAGGATATGGGTAAGCTCACAACCAATATTACAAACTTCCTAATAGGTAAACGATTGACTTCTAACATTGTTACTAGTTCATTGAAATTGGACTGGAGTAGTGACATAATGAGGATTGTCGATCCACAAGCAGACCAGACAGGTATTGCTGAAATTGATAATAATCCGATACCTAGAGGACTGTTCGCATTATATGAGGGAAGGGGAAATAAACCAAAGTTATTGAAGTCTTTATATGTTCCCGAGTGTGAACACTCACAAACCTTAATTAACTTTTTAAACAAGTACTGCCCTCAACAGTATGCTGAGGCAAAACGATTCTTATGGACAATGGTATCGAGAATGTTCAACTCGGGGTATCTCGAAGAGGTTGGTGCAGAGGATATCATTGACTTTTTTGAGAAAAAGGGATTAACCAATAAATTAATAGCTACTGAAAGCAATGAGACCTATTCACTTCATAAGACACCTTCTAATTCTTTTAACGACAATATTGAAGTTGGAGATAAGATGGGGTTTGGTAAGGACTATGATGAATTGGGCGATGATACTGTAATAGAGGAATATGAGGACATCGATGAAGATTATGAGGGCGATTATGAAGAGTATACAGATGAGCCAGTAGCTGAACAAACTGGAAATGTGAGGCAACAACCTACCTCTGCCTTTGATAGACCTATGTTCCACAATGCAATAAATAAAAACATTGATGCACCAGATGAGGTTAAATCTGGGGATGGTGTGGATATGTCAAAAAGAAAGGTTATCCATGCCAACATCACTATTGGAAAGGGACTATACTCAAATGGGAGTAATCTGTTGGGTAGTATTACAAATAATGAGGCTTGTTACAACATGATGTTTAGAAGTATAACAAAGATTATACTTAATGCAATACAACAGAATTATGGTGGGTTATCACGAGTAATGACATTGGAATTTGTAAATGGACAAATACTGGTAAATAGAACAATCCTTCAATTAAACTGTAAAGACTTGAGCAACATCAAGAACCCTGCAATATTGAGGGAGATACAAGATGGAAACTGGGCGGACTTATTTGATTTTGACCAGTTAACACATTTTAAGAACTTAGGTGTACTTTCATTCGGCTCATATGACTATGTATTAAAACTTAAAGCAGATTTGAATGTAGACAAGTTCTCTCAGATATTCAAAAAGTTTCATCGCTTGGAACAAATAGTAATTGTCGGGGAGACTATTAGTAGAAGTTCGCAACTAGAGACCACACCTAATATGAAATTGCTTGAACAAACTAATACTCGTTCAGACGAAATAGCTAGGTCGGGAATNGGGGTAGTCAGGGGCATACCTAGTAGGTTCCGAAGCATTAAGCGTTTTTACCAAGACAAAAATGTATCGAAGACTAAAAAGATTGCCTATACTGTTGGTGGTACAGCAATGGTTGGATTATCAGCCTATTTGGGTGCAACATTGGGCTTTATAGTATTACCTTGGTTAGTACTATATAAAGGCATTAAATCAGTAAAGGAGTAGGTGATAAACATGGAAAAAAAGTATACTTACATTTATGAATTTCCAAAAGGACTGCGACAAGAGCCGAACATGGTTGTTGTCAAAGATGTAGCACATTATGCTAATACACATATGACCTATATTGCAAAGCATTCAAGTTGGAAGTTGTTGGTTGACCAAAGAGGNATAGTTAGGTTANTGTTTGAGTCAAAAAACAACATTTGGGATACTGCTATTTCTAAGGAGTCAAGACTAATTGATATATCGGGGACAGTAGGAATTGGACCACTATACGAGGGATTGTTGTCAATGTTCATGATGAAGTACAAACAAAACCACAACTATCTACGGGTAGCTGATACAGCAACTAGAATTGCATACATTTATAATTACAGCGTACAATCAAAAGATTTAGTAATTCGTGAAATAGTAAATAAAATACACAGTATGAGAATTGACTTTGTTAGATTACACACAACACCACAGGGTTTTGCAGTGGTTATAGGTAAAGACAGAAAGTTCATCTTTTCAACATTGAAAAAGGCTGTTCCACCTACTACAGCATCTTATTTTATTTCCAAAATGCGTTAGTAACCTTCTAAGTAAACGCCTAGACATAGTTAAATCATGTAAACAGCATATACGAGGTATATAAACCATCAGCTTACCAGAGTTGGTGGTTTACTTTGTTCTATAAAAGTAATCTGTTTTAGGGAGGTTCAACTTAAATGAAACAGTCTATAATAGGTTTTGATGTAGACGGAGTAATACTAAACATATGGGGAAGTATTGTTGACAATTTAAAGAAAAGGGGTTATGACATTAGTCCACAGGAAACTACAAATTATTCCTTTAGGGGACATCCTTATAGAAAGGAAATATTTGAATGTTTTAGTAATCCAGACATATTCGCTAAGGCAAATCTTTACGATGGAGCATTAAGACTGTTTTCTATTTTAGAGCAGACAGGTGCAAAATATTATTTCAAGTCAATATCTTACAACAAAGATGTTGAAACTGCTAAAATTAAAAGACTCAAAGAAATATTGCCTACTTTTGATGACTCTAAGTATATCAGTGTGATAGGGGATATTGACAAAGAATATACTGATGCAGACATAGTGGTAGAGGATAACCCATCATATTTCAAATCCAAGGACTTTACAAACACCAATAGAACGGGGGTAGTTATACATAGACCATACAATTGTAGTGTGCGAGGCGACCGAATTGTCCGTATTTACAATTTAATAGATTTACTAAAAGTAACAGATTGTTGGTATACTAATAAAGAGGTGATTTAATGCAAGATATTTCTTTAAACACCTGTCTACGATTTTTCAATATGAAACAAGAGTTTACTGTGAAAGATGTACAGAAGACTTATCGTAGATTGGTTAAGAAATACCATCCAGACTTAAACAAAAGCATACCCTGCAAGTATACAATTAATCAGATTAGTTATATGCGAGATAAACTTGTAGAGTTTGTAAACAATGGTCGACATCGAAGTACAATCAATGAAATACGGAAGGAATTTAGAATTTATGATAACATATTCGAGTTCCGAGCCTAACTTAGATAACTATTCAGACTTAAAATTATATGTGTTATAAAAATTTAATTAAAAATTAATGTGCGATTACGCACAGGGAGGTTGCTTATGTCAAAACTAAACCAAGTTGCAGCACTTAAGTCAATTAATAAGACCGTAGTATCTAAGGGTTCGAAAATTTACGGTATATCCAACGAATATAAAGACAACGATGGAAACATCTTGGCTGTTGGGTTCACATCGAANTCTGCATTTTTACTAGATTATNAGGGTAGCCTTGCAGACACAGACATTATGAAGGATATGTTCATTTATTGGATAATGGAGGATGAACTTTCACTTGATGATGCTGTTGACTTTGAAGAAGTTAAAGTTATACTTACTGCAAGCGAGGATGGTACATTCAAACCAGCTAACAAGGCTCTTAGAGAACGGTTCAGCGAAGACGCACTAGGCGATATAGAGTTAAAACTTAAACAAGTATCAGAACTAATCTCTGGCGAACTCGAACTCTCTGAAGATGACATACTAAATTTAATGAATGGATAAGCCTTACATTTTGGGACATAGGTCAAACCCCCTTTGACTTATGGAAAAGATCAGTAATACTCACAACAACGAGAGGTAGGTTTTCAAAACCTACCTCTTGTTGTATTTACGAACAGAATGAATAGTTTGACACTAATAAATAAACTGTGTATGACTAAGGTAACTAAGTTGTTATAATAAAGTAAGTTGGTAGTGTAACTATAGTAACTTAAAAATATTTTCTGGAGTTTGTGTGATACAATGAATAAATTAGAGAGTTTACAGTTACTTGAAAATAGGGGTTTGAATGTTCACAAATATTGGGTGTTGGATAACCACGATAAGGTAGATGACATCGATACCGATAAATCATATACTGCAAGATTTGACAATAGGACTGGACTTATTCAGATGTTGCCTTTTGAAATACTGGATGTTGGACAATATTCATTAGGTGATATACATCACTTGGTGGAAGATGCTATGCAGATGGGGTGTCATATTATTTTAAGTGATGGTCGCACTTATGACCCTATGATGAAATACAACATAGTTTATAAGATTAAACCTAGTGGAGAGTTTTTAATGGAGTGGTCTGACTTAAAAATACCATTAAGACATATGTACAAGCATCCATTAAACTGGGTTAGGGGTAGTCTAACCACACCTTTGCATTGGTGGGACAAGTGGAGTGATAGTGGGAAACTCTTGGATTTGCATTTTGTTAAACAATTCATTTCTGATGAATATGTAAAATGTTTATTCAACAAATTTGTAGAGTGTACTACATATAACTCAAGGGTGGGTAAACTCAACAAGAGTATAATCTACTGGCAAGTATAGAATTAGGGACTTAACTTTTCAATCTGTAAAATTATCGAGACCTTATNNTATTATTGGTGACAATAATTACTTAATATGTTAAGTGTAGGAGTATTAGGATTTACTCAAACTTCGTAAATGTTAAGTATGTTTGACAAATAAATATTCTGTGTAACTATTTCACATAAATATTTTTAACCTAGATAGTTATTTCAGTTTACTGCTTGAATAATTCAGACAAAAGTATTTATAGGTTAAGGTTTATGGAAAGCATCCTATTTATAAACCGTTTATCATTAATTTTTAAAAGTCTAACGACCAAAGGGGGATTAAACAATGACATTAAAAAAGTTAACTATTGTGAATTTAAACAAATCGGAGGATGTAGGAGACACAGCTAGGGCTGTGGCTAAGAGGTTTATTGTGGGTGTACTGAAAGCTGATAAAAGTAAAATCGGGGTTATTTCGGAAGTACTAGAAGACTTGAACGGAAAACCATTACCTGTGGGGTATACTGAGGATGGTTGTTACATTTTAGTGACACACTCGGAAAGTGGGGAAATTGACGGAATAGCCGATAGGAAAACATTTAAGTTACTGCATGACATCGTTATTGGGGAAGATATGACAGATTTGAGATTTATAACTCAATCTGAAAGCATGATACCAATTGCGTTCATTGACGATAACGATAACTTTGTCATTAATCAAACATTTGAAATGGTAATGGACAAAGACCGTTTCGGAAGATTAGTTGAAAAATCGCTTAGACGAGTGCGTTCAATGCTAACCACTACAGATTGGAAGATAGATGTGGAAACACCGTACTATGATTATAATGAATAAAACTATGAAGAATATATTTACATTACTTTGGATTCTTATTTTACACAATAGTGTCTGATTGTACTTGTCTATTTACAATCAGACATTATTTTAATTTGGCATGGTTCTAGTGAAACTTTTTATAATCAAATCTTGTCAGACTCGGTCACTGTTTTTGGGTTCTTTGCATTTTAAAATGCTTGTAAGGGTTGCTACACTTGATTTCTGGAAATAGCGATGTGGGGGTGGTCGAGGGGGTAGTCACTAGTCTACTCAACATTTGTCAGTTTTAAAATTGACAAATGTGNTTTATTGGGGCAGACATCAAAAGTATTAAGTTTAACTTGGTTAACTTAATTTGTGTTTTGCAAAAAGTACTATGAGAATTCAACGGTGTTAACTACGAAAGAGGACAAAGCAAAAAGAGTGGTAGGGATGTAATTTACCTAGGTAATCGTCATATTTGACAAAGGTAATTAGATATTTTTACTAAAGTTACTAATGTAAATACACATTAAATGTACATATTTAAAATTTAATGGGGGAGATTGAAATGACACTTGACCAATTTTTGTGTATAGAAGACTCGGATTTATTTAGGCAATTAAGCGAAACAAAACGAAACTTACTAAGGTCTTTATTAGCTCACTGGAGATTGAGGATACCTTCTGATGTATACGACTCTTTAACTTCTAATAATGATGTGCCTTACGAAATTAAAGCNAATAAAAAAGATTACACTTCTTTCCGTACTAGGAAATGGAGGTGTCGGAAAATCTTTCGTGAGGGGGAAGATGGTTTACATGCCGTTGAACTCATCCTTAATTCGCACGATTCAGATGTAGCGAATGTTTACAGTGCAATATTTGATAAAGACCCTCTAGCAAAATATTTGACTGTAAGATTTCCAAGGTCTACCGAGGTTGAAGAGTTGGACAGAACACGACTCATTGAAATACTTAAGTTGCTAAAACCTATAACTAGAAGTTACATTAATTCATACATTACCAATGAAATTAAACCTAGCGAGTTTGAGGCATTAAGAGAGATATTGACTAAGAAAACAAAGGATGAAAACTACGATATTGTTATTTCAACATTGAGAGGAGTGTCGTTATGAAATATAGTGAAATCATGTTAACCAATAAAGTTGAGTACCCATTTGAGGTAATGATGTTAAAGACTTTGATTGATTTAGCTAGGATGGACAATCAACAAATAGACATGGAAGGGGTAGACATAAGTAAAGTACAAAAGGTCAAGGATTGCAATATTATTAATACTTTAGATTTTAATAACATAACAAATAGCACATTTGAACCAAACCAGAAGATGCGACCATATCCTTATTGTTCAGTAAAACAAATGGGGGATGCCATATTTGAACTCGATGAAGATGGGTACAATATGAAAACCAGTCAAAACCTTTTCAATCAGGGAATGACTTTAGCAGTACAAAAGTATATAGCATCGGCTATGGTCTACTTAATTTATAGTAAATACAAAGAGGTTGGAAAGTCACCCTTTTCAAACCCTTCTTTCAAAATAAATTTTGTCATTGACAGTGATGATTTTGCGGAGTCAAAAATAGAAGAATTGTCATACATGGTTAGTTACTCTACACTCTGGCATAATAGAATGAATGTTGTGGTTGAAGACAGACCATATTTAACTCAGAAACTAAAAAAATTAATGCGTTCTACATTTTATGTTCGTAATAGAGTTTCTAATATTGTTAAAAACAAAGTAGCTAGACTTAAAAACATTCCCGTTGGAATTCCGATGATGTTGGCTACTTTTAGTGGAAAAACGGACTTCACATTTAAAGAGGAGCAGATATGCATCTATCAAGGGTATGACTCTAAAAAGCAAAGTATTATACTAGACAAGTTTCCAATTCACTTTAATACTAGGGCATCGACAGAGTATGCTTTGGATGTAGAGGGAATTGAAAACAGTGATTTACGGGCTGAGGTTGGCAAGATTTACAAGCCTAGACGAGAGTATTTTAGCATATACTCAATGGGTATTTTAAGTGCATATCTGGATGAAGAGCGTATACTAATACCTCTACCAATTAGTGAGACCGTACCATTAATAACTTACGGAGAGGACACTTATTACAAAGTTTGTGATAAGGATAATGCAGTACCTTATGGGGAGTTCATCCAGTATGTATTAAAAGACCATAAGGTTGACTACAATAAGGAAGGTTTTAACCATTATTACTTTTCGGAAGGATGTTCAGACTTATGGATTTAAATGTAGATGTTATGGGTGAAGAATTGTTAAATTGTATAAACTCTATAGAAAGGGATAAACAAAAGCAATCAAATCCTTTAACAAAACCATCTTTTGAAAATCTGTTACTTTCAAAGGGATACAAGTTTAAAAACTTTGAAACCTTGCTTGATATTATTAAGAGTGAGGACATGAGACTAGCTGTCATTTCATGTGCTGGCTCAGGTAAGACGGTTACCTTATTAAATCGTTTAGCTTACCAATTATATGAAAAGAAAATAAATCCTACTAAGACTGTAGTATGCTCATTCCTTAGCCTTGATGCAGCTAGACTCAAAAGAAAATTCGCAACAATTTGCAAAAAGTTAGGAATACATGAGTCAGTTTATAATTGCATAAGGTTTGGGACTATTCACTCGGTGCTATTAGAGATTATACGGACTGCGGGAATTAAGTGGGAAGTGATAGACAGTGGAAAAAGAAGGTCATTAATTCGTAGATGTGCGGGTAAACATGTAAAATCAACAGAGGATATTGTTAACTTGGAAAACCTGTTTTCATATGTGGATAACGCAATGGTTGACTTGTATACTTATACAATCTCACATATTGACTCATTGGACTTGGATATATCACCTGAGGATATCTTGGTTATTTACGATAGGTTCAAGCAATCTAAAAAGGAAGCACAGGTTTTAGACTTTGATGATATGCAGACTCTGGTTCTGAATGGGTTTAAAAACAGTGAGGGTTTGGCTAATTACTGCAATTCTTTGTACGATAACTTTTATATAGACGAATTCCAAGACATCTCAACAATTCAGTATGAAATACTTAAGTACTTCTGGAAGGGGGACAACAAGCAGACCTTTGTTATAGGGGATGATGACCAGTCAATTTATAGTTGGCGAGGTGGGGATGTCAATATATTTACAAAGCGTATAAAAGAGGACTTTAACTTTGTATTTAAACATCTATCAACTAACTACAGATGTGGTTCAAACATTGTTGATTTTGCTAAGAGTTCTATTCTCTTAAATAAGAATAGGTTTGAAAAAGAGATAAAGGCTGATTCAGACCATATGGGGAGCGTAAGCATACTTAAATTACCCACTATGTCAGATATGGATTTAGCTGATAAGACACTTAAGTNTCTAGACAACAACGGGGGTATTGGAGAGGATGCAGGTCTACTCGTAAGGGAGACTAAGCATGCTATACCTATTGCTGTACTTTTTGCAATAAAGGGTGTACCTATGATATTGGGGAATGACATGATGACATTAAAGAATAACAAAATCATGACGAATATATTAAACTTAATACGCATGACAAGAGGGACTAAGGCATTAAGTGAGTGTACTCCTGTATTAAGAACAATAATGGGGTATAAGGTAAGGGAATTGGGGTATGTATGCGAGAAACTATCGGATTTAAATGGCGATGACATTAAATTTTCTGTTCCTAAACTATTACCATATTATTTGATTTGTGAAGAATATATGAAGTCAGACGGGGTTAACGATTCAGTTAAAACCTTTTTACAACAGTTAGCCTTCCAATACGGTGCAGATGTTTCCATGTACAACCCCAAAATAGGCAGTATGATACTTTCATTCTTTGATGTAATACTTTATATATTTGACAATTATGTTGACTCAACTGAGAAGTCATTACAACATTTATTCTTTGCTATCGATGAGATTGAGGACATATTACTTATGTCAAGAAACGGCAAAGTAGGTATAGAGATAAAAACCGTTCATAGTGCAAAAGGGCGAGGATGGGATACAGTAGTAATATTCAATGACTCCGATGGGTATTTCCCAGCTAGGGATGACTCGGACATAGAGGAGGAAAGACGATTACACTATGTTGCGATTACGAGAGCAAAGGAAAGGCTCTACATAGCTACAAAAACTTATGGACAATTCTTAAATGAGTGTAGTATAGAATATGCAAGTACTTACAATTTAAAGGAATAGGGAACATGGGAAAAATCAGGCAAAGACGAAAATCGTTACGAGAACTCTTAAACAATAGGAATTTAGACTCCGAGTTTATTGCAAATATCACTAATGGCATAAAACCTCGATTATACCGATACAGACCATCGGGAACAGTCGAGGCTTTTGCATTGATTTGTCGTGCTAACAAAATACTCTTGCATTACGACCCCGATGTTGATGGTTTGTTTTCGGGGGAGTTAATGCAGATACTTTTAAAATTTATACATAAAGACTTTGAATGTGTAGTTAACGATAATAGATTTCATGGAATACATAGGNATAGGCTAGATTACATTGAACAAGGTGGNTTNGATTTAGTACTCTGTGTGGACTTTACACCAGAACCACAGATAATAGAACACTTAACAACAAAGGGAATAGGGGTAGTCAGCATTGACCATCATGCACCTTACGATATACCCCAATTCGGGAATTTGTACGCATTAGTTAATAACCAGTACATGAGTGAAAACACGATAAACTCTGTCAAAACACTATCAGGAGCGGGAGTAGTTTACTATTTTATTGCTGAATGCTTAACTTTGTTAAGTAAGCAGACAGGTGTTAAATGGTTTGAAAACCCCGATTACATAGTGCCTGTAGGCATTTCACTATTATCCGATTCGAGGGACATTGAAAACGAGTTGTGTAGGTATTTTTTATATCGAACATACAATGAATATCAGGATACATTGTTTAGTGATTTAGTTCTGGATTTAAAGACAGGAGATTTCGCTTTTGGAACACCCAAAATTGATAGAAACTTTGTGGATTTTGAGTTCTCACCTACTATTAATGCACTATTCAGATTTAACATGGGTACAGAGGTAATTGATGCATTCAACACAGGTATTTTCACTGCTAAACTCAAGGAGTATCGTAACAAACAGAAAAAATTAATTAAGATTGCGAATGAGCACATAAGAGTAACTCAATTAAGTAATATGGTTGTTTGCGAGTTACTTAAAGAGGATTTAATAGACAAAATTGATTTTGAGTTTAACTTGGAAAATTTCGTAGGTTTGGTTGCATCAAGGGTTAAGGATTATTACCAAAAGACAGCATTAGTATACTGTAGGANTACACAACAAGGTTACAGAGGGAGTGTGCGTGGCTTAAATACAAAGTTTAATTACTTGGAGATATTTCAAAAGTACTTCAGTGCACACGGACATACAATGGCTTTTGGAACTTATTTCGATACCTTGGGTGACATTGATAAATTAAATGAGGACTTGAAACATTTAGAACCAACTTTTGTTCCGTATGAGCACATGGAAATCTACAATTTAAAAACTTTCGTTTCACACCCATCGGAGAGCATCGCACGATTGATTGCAGAGGTAAACATGTATTTAAAGAGTGATAAGCAGATTCTCTTGTCTTATAATGGTACTGGTTTGACTGAAAAAGCGAAATACGGTGAAATGATTGAATACCTCGTAGATGGAATACCAGCAAGGGGATTTGGTTTTACAAATACAGGATTAATTCACCCTGTTATAACAAGGGGATACTTACAATTTTTAGTTGTGTAGGAGGCATAAGACATGGCAGTGAAAGTTAATGANGTAAATCCTAAAAAGAACGCACTAAGTCGATTCGTCNTCATACTAATTGCAGTTGCAGTCATGGGAGGATTGATGNTCTGGGTTACTTCTCAGAATACCGAATTTCAAAAGACGGTATCGGTGGTTATGTGGGATGCACCAGTAGGTGTATCTGAAATAATTAGGGAAGATGGTAAACAACTTAAGCGTTATGATATGTATTACAAGGAATTTATGAATTATGGTACATATACAGATGTAGATGGTACAACAAAAAGGTCAATTGTACTATGGGATGAAAGAGAGCAACTGTATGGCAAGTATGTATCTAACTATCAAAGGNCAAATACNGTAGTATTTTGGGACAATGTTGTTCCAAGCAAAGAACGCAGTAATCCTTATTTATACAAGATAAAAAATAAAGAGTTCCTTAAAATGAATGGTTTTTCACCTAGGGAATATGGGGATATACTCGTTCCAGGTGACCGTATAAATGTAAGGGTTGCCTATGAGGATAATGATTATACTTTACCACCAGAAGAACTAGCTATGTTACACCAGTCGGGCGAACCACCCAAAATTATCAGACAGGAGATGTTGTTTTCGGATGTTTCTATTGTTGATATGTTAAACTCAGGTGGTGAGAGTATATTTGATGCTTTTTATGAATTACTTGCGTTACCTGCTCAGCAAAGAGAGACACTTATAAATGATGAAAACTTCAAAAGTAAAATTACTCCAGACGCATATTTATTGGCATTAACACCAGAACAAATTGACAAGTATATTTATCTAACTAAGAAGTCAAGTATGTCTATTACTGTAACTGTTCTTCCTAGGACAGATGACTCTATCATTTTGGACTATTTAAGAGATTTAATAAAAGCAGCTACGGAAAAAGACTCTAAGTAGGTGGAGGTTATACAATGGCAAAAGCAATCAGTAATGCACTACGCACTTTATCGGGTGCAAGTGTGGANAAGGAACACTTGTATTTACGGAAAATAATTGGCTTTACTGGACTATCGGGTACAGGTACAACAACCATAGCNATGGGGGTAGCCCATAGTCTTGCAAACATGGGACATACGGTTTTGTATGTAGATACAAGAATATTGTTTCCCACATCTTATGCTTTCCTACTACCTAGACAGGAGTATAGCAATGATGGGGATTTACTTTCATTAGGGGAAAGGCACTATAAGGATATTATTGTAAAGACAAAGTTTGAAAATCTCTGGTATGCTTATGCACGAAATCGTACTACATTAGACATTGTATCACCTAGGGAAAACTACGATAATATGTTAATGTTCCTCGAAAATGTAAGGGATATGTATAACTTTATTATTGTAGACATAAGCTCAGAATTAACAAACATTAACAGTGCATCGATACATGAGGCAGATGTTATCTATCAGGTGTGGGATGAAAACTCTGCATCTTTTTTAAACTATAAGAAGTTTATTGCTTACTTATGTGAGATGGGTGCTGAGTCATATAAAATTACGGGTGTTATACTTAACAAACGATCTAACCGAATACAGTTACCCGATAAAATCTTTAAGGGTAGTGGACTACGGTTGGTTGCTACCTTACCAGGAAGTTACACTATTAAAGACTTGACTTGGAAAGGGCAAACTGTGTGTCAGNTAGCATCTATGGATAAAAGGGATGCGTTATTTACAAAAAAGTTTAAGCTCATCATTGAGGACATTTTCGATAGACTAGGTGAGAAGAGTGATGAAAGCACTATTGAAGACATGGACAACATGGATTTAGACGAACTGGGTATTNATCAAAAACCTAGGAAATCTTGGGGGCGAAACAATAAGAAGAAGAACAGGGAAGACAGTATAGTTGACACAATGGTGGACAATTGATACTTAAGAGGAGGTAAAAATAACTATGTTAAGTGCTACAACTTTACTTAAGCATAATCAAAAGCTTACAGAGAAAGATTTAGCTATTGACAATAAGGGTTATACTTCTTATGAGAGGTATAAAGATGATTGTCGAAAGTATTTACTTTCTAAAATAACAAATGAATACATTACAATGGATGCTCAATCAAAGAAAAACTTTGATNAGACACAAATTACTGATTATGTACATAGAAANAGTTTCCCTGTCGAGGGTTTCGTTAATGATGACAACAGTATGAATTTTGCCGAACTTATAGAGGCATTAATTCGTGACTTAACCGACTATGGGATACTAACTCCATTTTTGAATGACCCAACAGTTACGGAGATACAAATAAACGAACTAGATGCAATATTTGTTGAACGCAACGGTAAAACAGCGTTAGTGGTGGATNACAACGGAAACAATTTACGATTTGAGTCACAAGACCAGTTATTAACTTTAATTAACAGGTTGATAAACAATGACGGAGAGGAAAATAAGAAGATAAGTGAGACTAATGCACTTGTAAATGCTGTATCACAACAGGGATATAGAATTTCAGTTACTGACAAATCCGTTTCACCACCAGGTGTTTCACCTTATAAAAATCGGTCTTACTCTGTGGCAATTAGAAAACCTAATCCAACAAGGTTTACATATGAGGAATTGGTTGAGAACGGAACATTGACGGATGAATGTGCAAGGTTCTTACGAGTAGTTAATGAGTCTGGATGTAATTACTTTACCGTTGGACCTACAGGTTCGGGAAAGACATCACTTATATCTACTATGGCAGAGAACACACCNCATACTACTCGTGTTCTGGTAATTCAATCACCTTCGGAATTGGATATGACAGTGTATGACGAGAATGATAACATTATCAATAATGTGGTTCACTGGGAGGCTCGTGATATTCCTAGAGGATTAGACAAAGCTAACTCNGGGTATCCATCTGTGGGAAACTGTATCTCACATAGCTTAAGATTTACACCACATAAGGTTATAGTGGGCGAAGTCCGCAGACCCGAGGAATTCTTTGAATTAATAAGGGAAGGTTTGACTGGACATATAATTGTATCGAGTTTCCATGCTCATGACTCTAAACAAGCGATTGAAAGAGCAGTTGCTGAAATTGCACCTAGTGTGGGTGACATAGAATTGTCATATCGTTATATTTGCTCGAATATGCACTTTATAGTTGTACAAAAGAGGTTACAGGATGGTACACGAAGAATTCTCGAAGTGGCAGAGGTCACTGGTTATGACCCACTTAAGCGTCAGCCTATTATAAACCTAATATTCAAGTTCACACCANCNGGGGTAGTTGAATACGAGGATGGTACTACTGATTATAAAATAGGTAAGAAAATCAAATACATACATGGTGGACTAAAAAGGGTAGGCTCTATATCTAGTGATAGACTGCGAGAGATGCTCTTAGAGGGTATTGCATTAGAGCAAATACAAGAATTTGTTAATGATGAAGACATTAAAAAGGTTGTGAGTGGACAGTGACATACTTAGGAATATACATTGCGGAATTTATAATAATTGTTATTGCATTCTTTACTTTGAGGTTTTTGATAGGCTCAAAGAAGAGCAATAAAAAGACACCAAAGTACAGGGTGGCTTTAAAGTCTGTAGTAGAGCGTAACTATCGAAAAGAGCAGAAGTTACGCAGAGAATTAACTTTAACTGGTAAAGTTGATACTTATAAGGACTATAATAAGTATGCAGAGTTACTCACAGCCTTTGGACTGACAGAACAAGGGGTAACTGTTACTGGGTTTAAGTTTGGACTTCGCATTTTATATGTGTGTCTTTCATTAGTGTTTATCTTACTATTAGACTTAGGTCTTTTAACAATCATATTCNTTTACCCTGTAATGGCGAAGTTAGTGTTTACATTGGTTAGAATGCGAGCATCTTCGTATAAGGATAGAAGAGAACGAGCAATTATGGATGCTATTGACATAATTGTATCTGATATAGACGCTGGTATAGAAGTGGCTATACGACAGTACATCGATGTATTCGACAAGTCAATTCGTAATGAACTATTAACATTCATTAATAACATTGANCATAATATGTCATTTAGGGATGCTATGACTATACTAAATAACTCGCTAGGCTCAACATTTACTGATTTTGCTGAAAAGGCAAAGGTGTATGAAATTGAAGAGCGTGAGGGTACAAAGGAAATGTTTNCAGAGACTGTGGAAATAAACTCCATTAAACGAGACTTAAAATTCAAACAAGATAGTAAGTTTGCTGAGTTCAAGTTGACTTTTTATATATCTGTGTGTTTAGTGGGTGGTTTCTTCTTAATGTCAGTACTGGCACAACCATTCGTACAGTGGTTTTATTTTCAATCACTATTCGGTAAAATATTATTACTTATAGATATTTTAATAATCACATTTGTCATTTCATACTTAGACATTATAAAGTCTAAGGAATTATAGTGGGTTATTTAGTACATTGTAAAGGAGTAAATATACATGAGATGGGTGTTACTTGTAAAGTTATTGATTTTAGGTATTGGCTTTTTCCTCATACATAGGTTCTTGTTGATAGCTGGGGTTATTCGACCTGTTAAACACGAGAAATTAGGCGAGGAAAGCCTTAAAAAGAAACTACAACAGGAAAGATTNGTTAAACAACAAAAACAGGCTTTAGCTTTACTATATTGGGCAGGCAAAAAAGTAAATAAGGATACTTACAGTTACGAGGCTTTTGAAAAATCTGCTCAAAGACTAGATATAGAATTATTTGGGACACACCTAACTGGTGTACAATTAAGGGGTTTAATTTCACTAATGGGGATAAGTGCGTTATTCCTAGGGGTAGTCTGGACATTGGTTTTTGGTTTCAGTATTATTAACGCATTACTATTTGGGTTTGGTTTAATATCACTTNTGGGGTATCAAGCCATAATGGATACAATCGTTGTAAAAAAGGACAAAAGGCTTGATGAGGCATTTTCGGATTTATACTTAATGGTATACACNTCAATAGTTGATGAAACAGGTACTCCACTTATAAAGTGTTTGAATACATTTATGAAAGCAAATGAATACAAGCTATATAAATTTGAAGGTGAGGATTTAAAGCGTGTAAAAGAGATTATGAAGTTTGCAAACGATTATGCTACGCTATTAACAAAGTTGCCTGAGTCTACTGCAACAAGAGAGATAAGAAAAAAATATGGTACATCAGCATTGATTATTAACTTTTGTACAATTGTCGAACAACGGTTGAGAGGTAAGGACAATAGGGATAAATTGATTGCTTTTAAGCAAGAATTGTTAAACAAGAAGATTAGACTCCTTGAAGCAAAGAGTCAAAAACTAATAAGTAGGGGCGAACTTATAACCAATTTGATTTACATAATCTTAATAGAGGTTATCATAGTATCTGCGTTAAGTGGGTTACCACTGGAACGGATGCTAAACCGTTAGTACATCAACATAGGGTTAGACCTTAAATATAATAAACTTTAGAAAGGTGGTCATACATCAATGTCAAAAACACTAAAAATATTTTTAATTGTAGCGGGAGCAGCANTCGGTATAGCCATATTACTAATCTCAACGGGTACAGCACAAGATCTTATCAAAAACACTATAACTTGGCTAAACGGCGAAATAAACAGGGCAATCCCGAGCCTAAACAGCCCTATACCTATTCCATCTGGTTGGTAATACATAGGATTAAGGGTTGTGTAAACTTAAAAGTAGGTAGGCTATTACCTACTTTTAGGTTTATTAGAGGGGGTGTAACAATTGGATACA
>JGI24710J26742_10001642_pt1 | contig 20420 bp, 17 predicted proteins | sample BioPla2DNA2_FD_26742 | JGI IMG/M metagenome (IMG submission 26742) | reverse complement strand
ACAGACACGGACGGACACGGACGGACACGGACCGCAAGCGGGGGGCAAAAGATTTTTTTTGTTTGCGGCGTTTGCGTTGAAAGGCTTTTTCCTGGAACCTGGAACCTGAAACCTGGAACCTGGAACCTGAAACCTGGAACCGAAGTGAACAGCTTCTGCGCTCGGCGAGTGCAGTTACAGAACGGCCAAGGGGCGGATGGGGCGCTTTGTGGTAAACGGGGGCAAGAGACGCTTGTCCGATTGGGCGGGGCAGGGCATACTGATGGGTAAAAGAAAAAAGATACAACTCAGGAGAATGCATCATGGCAAATGAAACTCATGAATCGGTCATCGGGTCGGATGTTGAAATCATCGGTACCCTGAAAAGCAGCGGCTCCATTCGTTTGGATGGCAAGCTCGAAGGTGAATTGCTTTGCGGCGGGAATGCCGTGCTTGGCAAGAATGCTCAGGTGAAGGGCAATGTGACGGCGACGTCCGTGTCCATCGAGGGCAAAATCAATGGCAACATTTTGGCCAAGGATAAAATTGAGATGAAGGCGACGGCGACGGTGAATGGCGACATCAAGGCGCGGCGGTTGTCCGTTGAGGATGGCGTGACGTTTGTGGGTCGCTCGGAGGTGAATCCGAATGCGCAGCCTGCGCCTGCGGCTGATTCGAAGCCGGGGCCGCAAGTTCCGCAACGCTAGGCAACAGACGTTCCTGCCCGGTTGTGACGTGCCTGTTGCCTGACGGCAACCGGCGGTGACCCCCGCGGCGGGAGGGCGCGAGCGTGGCGAAAAAGAAGACTAAAGTGATGGATGGCTTCGCGGTTGTGCGCGGGCTGGCCAAGGCACAGCAGGAGGGGAACCTTCCGCTGCCGGGCAGCCGTCGGCCCAGCGGCGAGGTGTTGCCGTCTGCGCCGCCGCCCGTTGCGACGCCGGAGCAGAGCCGGCAAATCGTCAAAACGGTTTCGCCCACCAAGCGCACCATTCGCTGTTTTGAGTGCGGCTATGAGTTCAAGCTGGCGGGCACGACGCACCGCATTTACTGCTCGAAGTGCCGCGCGAAAATTGACTTGGGCGACTATGTGATTGATCGCCCGTGGTCCGAGGAAATCAAAACCGGGGGCAGCATTATTGTCCGGCCGACTGGGCGGCTGGAAAATGTGCGGCTGATGGCCGGTAATGTGATTCTCGAAGGCGAGATGGATGACCGTTCGTCCATTGAATGCACGCAATGGCTGGAGGTTGGGCCGGCGGCCAAGCCGCATCCGCGGCAGATTACCATGCGTAATTTGCGGATTGCGGCGGGGACGGTCATGAAGCTCAAATACAAGTTGCAGATTCATCATTTGGAGTTGTTTGGCACGCTGGAGGGTGATGTGGAGGCGACGGGGCTGGTTTCCATTCACGAGGGCGGGCATCTGAAGGGCACCGTGCGGGGCGCGCATTTGCAGGTGGAGGAGGGGGGCGGGTTGTCCGCGCGCGTGTTCATCTGGCCGCAGGGGCAGCCGCCGGTTGAAGACGACTGACGATTCATGAGCGGCGGCGTTCATGTGGTTGGCGTGGCGGGGGTGGGGATGAGCGCTTTGGCGCAGGCGCTGATGTGGGGCGGGGGGCGTGTGAGCGGTTCCGACCGCTTTTTGGATCAGGGGCGCGACTTGCCGATTTTCGGGGTGTTGCGGGCGGCGGGGGTGGAGCTGGTGGCGCAGGATGGTTCGGGCGTGGGGGCGGATACGCGCATGGTGGTGTATAGCACGGCGATTGAGGAGGATAATCCCGATTTTCAGGCGGCGCGGCGGCGGGGGATTCCCTTGCGGCATCGCGCCGATGTGCTGGCGGAACTGGCGCGGGGGAACCGCGTGTTGGCGGTGGCGGGCACCGCCGGTAAAACTACGACAACCGGCATGGCGGGGTGGGTGTTGGAGCAGTTGGGGGCGGACCCCACGGTCATCAATGGCGGCGCGCTGGTGGATTGGGCGGATGGCGCGCGGGTGGGCAATGTGCGGCGCGGGGCGGATGGCGCGCCCTGGGTTGTGGAGGTGGATGAAAGCGATAGGTCGCTTTTGCGCTTTCATCCGGAATGGAGCGTGCTGACGAATATCTCGCAGGACCATTTTTCGCTGGCTGAGGTGGAAGAATTGTTCCGGCAGTATGCGGCGCAGGTTCAAACGGGATTGGTTTGCGGCCCCGGCGTGGCGCGCGTGCTTGGCGCGCTGGCGGCGCGCGTGGTGGAAGTGGCGGATGAGCCGGTGTTGACGGAGCGCGGTTATGCCGTGTCTTGGCGGGGATTGTCGCTGCGGGTTCCGACGCCGGGCGCGCATAATGCGCGGAATGCGTTGTTGGCGGCGGAGCTTTGCGCGCAGATGGGTTATGCGCCGGAAAAAATCGCGGAAGCGTTGAGCCGCTTTGGGGGGATTCAGCGGCGGCTGGAGCGGGTGGATTGCGGCGGTTCCATTCGCGTGGTGGATGACTATGCGCACAATCCGGCGAAAATTGAGGCGGCTTGGGAGGCGGTTGCCACGCCGTCCAACCGGGTGCTTGCGGTTTGGCGTCCGCATGGCTACGGCCCTTTGCGCAGCATGATGGATGGCTTGGAGGAGGCTTTTGCCCGCGCTTGCCGTCGGCAGGATCGTCTTTGGCTGTTGCCTGTTTTTGATGCCGGCGGAACGGCCAATCGCACGGTGGGGAGTCATGATTTGGCGGAGAAACTTCGCGCGCGCGACGTGCCCGTGGCGCTGGTGAAAGACTTTGCGGCGTTGGGCGCGGAAATGAAGGCCGCGGCGCGCGCGGGCGACACTATTCTCATCATGGGCGCGCGGGACCCTCAGTTGCCTGCCTTTGCCCGAGCGATGATTTCGGATTGAATGATTGCCGATTCTGGGACTAGAGTGGCTAGGTTATGAAAACACCAACGAAACCTGCTGTTCACATCTGGAACCCCGCTGCGGAGTGCATGGCGCGAGAAGAAATGGCCGCGCTGCAACTCAAGCGTCTGAAAAAAGTTGTTAAAATTGCGTGGACTCGCTTGCCGTATTACCGGGCCAAGATGGAGGCCGCGGGCGTGAAGCCGAGCGATATTCAAACGCTGGCGGATGTTCGGCATCTGCCGTTCACCACGAAGGATGATTTGCGCGGTTGTTTCCCGTATAACGGGTTTGCGGCGCCGCTGGAGAAGGTGGTGCGCATTCATGCGTCGTCGGGCACAACGGGCCAGGCGACGGTGGTGGGTTATACGCGGCGTGACATCGCGTCGTGGCGGGAGCTGATGGCGCGTTTGCATACGGCGGCCGGGATTACGAGCAGCGATATTGTGCAGATTGCCTTCGGCTATGGATTTTTTACGGGTGGTTTGGGCCATCACTACGGCATTGAAAACGTTGGCGCGGCGGTGTTGCCGGTGTCGTCGGGCAAAAGCGAGCGGCAAATCCAAATCATGAAGGATTACGGCACGACCGTGCTGATTTGTACGCCGTCGTATGCGATGCACCTGGCGGAAATCATGGCGAAAACTCCGGATCGGGAGCGGATTCGCCTGCGGCTGGGGCTGTTCGGCGGCGAGGCCTGGACGGAGGGCATGCGCCGGGCGTTGCAGAGCGGGTTGGGCGTTTTTGCCACCGACAACTACGGCTTGAGCGAAGTCATGGGGCCGGGTGTTTCCTGCGAATGCGTGGAGCAAAACGGGATGCATTTGGCGGAGGATCATTTTTTGGCGGAGCTGATTAACCCGGATACGCGCGAGGTGGTGGCGGACCAGGCGGCGGGCGGCGAGCTGGTGCTGACCACGCTGACGAAGGAGGCGATTCCGGTGATTCGCTACCGCACCCGCGATTTGTGCCACTTCCTGCCGGGTGATTGTCCGTGCGGGCGAACGGGGCGGCGCATGAGCAAGGTGTCGGCGCGCAGCGATGACATGCTTATTATTCGCGGCGTCAATGTGTATCCGCAGCAAATTGAACAGGCGTTGCTGTCGGTGGATGGCGTGGCGCCGTATTACCAGATTGTGGTGTCCCGCACCGGCACGCTGGACGAATTGGAAGTGCTGGTGGAAGTGACCGAGGGCATCTTCTTTGACGAGATGACCAAGCAGCAGGCGCTCAAGGAAAAGATTGAGCGGCGCATGCAAGTGGAACTGGGCCTGCACGTCAAGGTGCGGCTGGTGGAGCCGGGCAGCACGCCGCGTTCGGAGGGCAAGGCCGTTCGCGTGCTGGATAAGCGGCGGCTGAAGTAGGCGCTGTCGGCGCGGGGAGCGGTGCGTGGCGGCAAGCCTGCAGGGTAAAACGGCGCTGGTGACGGGGGGGGCGCGGCGCATCGGCGCGGCGATTTGCCGCGCGCTGGCGGCGCGCGGCGCGGTGGTGGCTGTTCACTATCATCATTCCGAGGCGGAGGCCGTGGCTTTGGGACGGGAACTGGCGAACGGCACGCTGACGGTTCGCGGCGATTTGTCCCAACCGGCGGAGCGCGAATGGATTTTCCGCGAGGTTGCGGAATGGCTGGGGCGGGTGGATATTCTTGTGAATAATGCCGCGCAGTTTGTGCGTGATGGCGAGGCGGATGTTGCGGCTATGCGCGCGGTCAATGTGACTGCGCCGCTGGAATTGGCGGCGCGGGTGAGCGAGCAGGCAACGGGCGGATGTGTTGTTCATCTGCTGGACGCGTGGGTGGATGGTTCGGAGGGGGAGGGCTATCGAGAGTATGCGGCCAGCAAGCGTGAATTGGCGGACAGCCTTGCGGTGCATGCGCGCGAATGGGCGCCGCGCGTGCGGGTGAACGGTGTTGCGCCGGGGCCGGCGCTGGCGCCGGAACGTCAGCGCGAAGCCGCCGGCCGGGTGCTGCTGGCGGAACGGCCCACGGCGGAGGCGGTCGCGCACGCGGTGGCGTTTCTGGCCGAGAATGAAGCTATCACCGGCCAGATTTTATATGTGGATGGCGGGCAACATTTGATGCGGCGGATGTTCTGAAGGAGGGGTTGTGATGAGTGAGAAGCGCACACGGAGAAAAGATCGCTTTGCGATGGTGGAGCGCACCCCGCGCCTGCGGATTATCGCGGCCACCATCGGGCCGGGCAAAGCCAATTTGCTGGAGCACATTGCCGAGGAGCGCTCCATCAGCGAGGCGGCGCGTCAGATGAAAATGAGCTACAAGCGCGCGTGGCAGTTGATTGAGGCGCTGAACACCACGTTTCGGCGGCCGCTGGTGGAATCGGTGGCGGGCGGCACGCAGGGGGGCGGGTCGCGGTTGACGCCGACGGGGAAGCGGGTGCTGGCGCTTTATCGCGAGCTTTGCGCCCAAAGCGAGGCGGCCGGTGAGCGGGAATTGCGCGCGCTGCACCGGCTTTTGAAAACCAAGCCGAAGCCGTCGGCTGCTAAGGCTCGGCGATAACGCGATAAAATGCTTGCGGCCAGCCCGGCGGCAAGGGTTCGCTCCACTCGAACCCCGCGCTTCCGGGCGTCACATTGGTGACCACCGTCCACTCGTTGGTGGGCGACAACTCGGGGGTGCGTTCAATGCGCAGCGGGATTCTGGAGCTGGTTTCGCCGATGACCAGCGCGACTTCTTGATTTTCGGTCATGGTCATTTGTTGGATTTGCGGGGTAGGCACGGCAAATTGGACAACGAGGCGCGGGCGATATAGAGCGTCGCAGGAATCATCCGCGCTGGTGAAGGGCGCGCGTGGCATGCCACTTGCCGGAAGTGTTTCGTCAATTTGGAGCAGCGCGCCGTTGTTCAGCAGTTGGGCGCGCGCGGTTTCATTGGTCAGCAATGGGGCCAGCTCCCAAGTGAAGAAGCGGTCGTGTTTATCCATCTCCAGGATTTCTCCTTTGACGCCAACGACGGGATACCGGGTGTCAAAGTCGCCGCCGGGTGTTGCCCAGGCGTTGGTGCCGTCCGCGGTGTTCCATGTTGCGCCGTTGGCGGGGGTCTGGCCGGTGCCGGGAACAAATGGCCGGGAGAGGGGATAGAGCGTGACATCCCGCTCATCAGTTTTGTCGCTCCATACGTATAGCCAGACCTTGGCGGACAGGATTTCCGCAGGGTCATAGGTGGCGAGTTCCGGCGGCAATTGGAAGAGTCCGCGACAGATGGAGCCGTCGCTGGCGTTGATAACGGTTTTAATCACTCTGTCGCTGCCGAAGTTTTTATCCTCACTGCCTGCGCGACTGTCCATATAGGTGTCGTTGGTGATGGGCAAGGTTTGGGGCGCGGCGAGCGTTACGGCAACATAGGGGCGCTGCTCGGCGAGGGCTCCGCGAGAGCTGGTGAAAGGCGCACGTGGCGTGCCATTTTCCGGGATGGGTGTTTCTTCAATTTGCAGCAGTGCGCCGTGCGTCACCAAATTGCTGCGAATGGTGGGATGCGTGAGCCATTCGGTGATGTCCCAGCGGTAAAACTTATCATCCGGGTTGAAGTGTCCCGTGACAAAAACATTTGTGTCGAAATCGCCGCCGGGTGTTGCCCAAGTGGTAATGCCGTCGCAGGTTTCCCACGTTGCGCCGTCGGCGGGGTCTTGGCCGGTGCCGGGAGCAAACGGTCGGAGGAGGGGGAACAGGCGTATGGTCCGGCCAGCGGTTTGATTTTTAAACACGAAGAAACAAACGTTTGCCTGCGCGATTTTTTCGTGGTCCAGGGCAATCAGTTCGTCCGGCAGGCGGAAAAGTCCGCGGCAGGCGGAGCCGTCGCTGCTGATGAGCACTTTGACGGAGCTGCTACCGCCGAAGTTTTGGGCGGGTGCGGCGCTGTCCAGATAGGTGTCAGCGACAATCGGCAGATTTATGGCGGCGAGGCTGGCGTGGGTGATGAGCAATGAGGCAAGCAACGCGATTAGCCAGCGGAGATTCTGTGGGCGAGTTTTTTTCATCATAGCCTTCTTTCTTTTCATCAATAGGGATAGGGGAACCAGGTCAGGTCGCCGCGTTTGGGAATGCGCGGGTTTTTGCTTTCGGGGTCCCATAAATCGTTGCGCCAAGCGACATGACCATCCAGATACAGCACATTGCAGCCCTCGCCTCCCAGCAAGTGCGCGTGGCGAGCGGTCACGGCGCCGGCATCTTCGCCGCCAAAGCGTCCGCCGTTGCCTTTTTTGGGGTCAACGGATTGTTCAAACATGAGAATGGTCACCGATGGGGCGACGCTTCTGCCCATGAACAGGAAGCTGGGTTGCTGCTCCGCGCCCCAAGGCAGGCCGAAATCGAAATCGTGCGAAAGGTATGAGTTCATCGCGTAACTGAAGTAGTCGTCTTTTTTTGGGGAGGATGCATCGCGCGCGGCGGCCTCGACGCGGGCGGAGGGGCATTGCCAGGGATTGCCGGTGGGGCGCTTGCCGGGCGGGTGTTCATTCCAAGGCTTCAAGCCCATGTAGGGCGGCACCACATCCATCCAGCCGTGCTGTCCGCGATCGGTGCCTTTGACTTCCCGCTCCGGGCCATCCGGATGCGGAAGGAATCCTTTGTGGTCGGCGGCATACGCCAGAAAACCGATGCCCCAGTTGCGCAAATTGGATTTGCAGGCGCCTTCGCGGGCCAGGTTGAGGGCCTTGCCGTAAAAGGGCGTCAGCACGGCGAGCAGCAGGGCCAGCACGGCGATGACGACCAGCAACTCCAGCAGGGTAAAGGCTGCGCGGGGGGGCGGCCGGTGCTGTAAAAAATAGATGGAATCTGACACGCTCTCCACCATAGAAGTTTCCCGGCGGGAGTCAAGCTGTTATATCCAATTGGAAATAACGATCGGGAAAAATTTGCGAGATTGTCCGGCGGAAAATGGCGCGACTGGGCCGCGCGGGGGGGGGCGTCGGAGCTGTTTTTTTCTCAGGCGAGTGCGCTAATCCACGCTACAGAGAACCTTGGGATTGACGAGGTTGTCGAAGATGGCGTTGGCGGCGTTGGCGTCCTTGAGGGTGACGACATGGCCATCCAGAAACAGCACGTTGCGCACATTGGCACCGTGGTTGTCTTCGGGGCCGATTTTCGGCATGTTGCCGGGGGTGGCGGCGCCGAAATCGCGCTGGTTGGATTCATCGCAGAGCACGGGGGAGGTGGGCGGGGATTCCTGCGTGCGGATCAGGTGATAGCCGGAGATATACATGTAGCTGCAGTTGCCCTGCTGCGAACGGAAGGAGGCAATGTCTTTGGCCTGCTGTACGGGCACGTTGTTGTTGTCGAGCCTGTCGCTGGGGCAAATCCACAGGCGCAAATCGGTGACATAGCCGCCCTTGTAGAGGTCAACGACGATTGCCGTGAAGTCTGGCACTTCCTGAAAGGTGCCGTTGGCTGGTGGCAGGGGATTTTTGTGCGGGAATTCGCCCTGATGATCGGTGGCATAGGCCGCGAAGATGGAACCCAGCGCCTTGAGGTTGTTGGCGCAGGACGCGCGGCGGCTCATTTCAATGCCCTTCATGGAAGCGGGCAATATGATGGCTACGAGGATGGCCAAAATGGCGATGACCACCAGCATTTCGATGAGGGTGAAGGCGGATTTTTTGCGCATGGGGGGTCTCCTGAATGGGTTATGGGGCATTGTAATAAGGTGCCATGAAGGCGTGCCAGTTAAAGTCACTGTACCAAACCCCGTTATCTAATTCGGGCAGGGATGTGAAGACCCAATCTATGCTGACGGAATAGTTCGTGGGCACGGGGAACGAATACTCCCAGAGGGAATCAGTGGTGTTGGTCATGGCCGGGCGCGGTTTCTGGGTGTCCTTCCAGCCATCAAATCCCATGTGCAAGTAGATACTCGTGGCGGTCGCGAGTGGTGTGCCGGCTGCATCGAGCGTGATGGTGAAGAGTTCGCCGGGGACTGGCGGCATGGGGTCCATGGTGACACCGCCCGAACCGCGAATGAACTGGAAGTCCCCGCCGGTTTCGTACCATTCATGGGTGGGTCCGCCTCGGGGCTTGAACTTGACCCCATCGCCCGCCGCCAAGGAAAGGTCGGTCATCCATGTGCCGTTGCCGATGAAGGTCATGGGCTGGCCAGTATTCCAGCCTGAAAAGTTGCCGGTGAGGGTCATGCTGCGCATGCCTTTGAGGTTGGATTGGAACTGGCAGAAATAGACACGGACGGTGGTGGCGCCCGTCGGGATATTGGCGTTGGGTTCCCAATAGGTGGGGGTGGGGGCAGGTTCAAGGCCGGCATACGCGGCATAGAATTCTTTCCCGGGAGAGGCCTGGGCCACGACGCCGGTCCATGTCCGGCGATCGCCAATCAGATTGCCCATCGTGGCGCGGTGGCCATAGTTGTCAAAGCCGCTGACCGGATTGGTGGAAATCAAAATGCCGTGGGCGGCTTCCGTGGCCAGATTATCGAAAAGGACCGTGGCGGTTGTGCCTGCGAGGGAGACCCCCAGCATGTCCGGCGCGTTTTCGGCGGGCGGGGGCGGCAGGTCTTCGTTGTCCCAGAGGAAAGGCGCCAGGACGATGGGTTCCGTTTCCTCGGGGTTCACGACGTAATAGCTCAGGTTCTCGGCGGGGCTTTCGTAATGATTGTTGCCGGTGGTGAGGACGTAGAACTTGTAAATGAAGCTACGGGGCGAGCGGCCGTTGAACCAATAGGTTGTTCCCTGATAGGGCTCCGTGCCGGGAATGTTATTAATCCAATCGGCTTCCCGACCGCCGACCAGAGAGTGGGGCGCGCCGGGTTCGCTGGCCGCGTCCACGCCATTGGTGGAAAACGCCCAGAGGCGAGAATAGATGCCATCGTCGGCGACCGCGTCGCCGTGGGTGCCGTCGTCGAACAATTCGATGCCGGCATTTTCCCAATTCAGGTAGGCGCTGTTGCCGGGGTAATCGCTGGCGGTGCCGCCGGCGTTGTTGCCGGTGCTGTTGAAGCCGCGCAGGGGGTCGGAGCCCATGACCATGACGCGCTGAAGGTTGTCGCGTTTGCGCAGGGAGAGGTCGAGCTGGAAGAGGATTTCGCGGCGGACGCGGACGCCGGCATCGCCGCGCTGGGGATCAGTGAAGAGCTGGTTGTGGGCGGACGGCTCGTTGGTGCTGCTGGGGTTGCGCAGCGGATGGGCGGCGGCGCCGAGATATTCCCGCACGGTCATGGGGGTGCCGTCGTTGTTGAGGGTGAGCTGGCGCGACGCGTTGTCGAAGCTGGTGAGGCGGATGGCCTCGAAGGTGTTGGTGCCGCCAATGAGCGCGCTGTATTTATAGTGCAGGACGGTGGGCGAGCCGGGCGGGAATGTGACCGTGGCCTGAACCCAGCCGTTCGAGCCGGGGATGGGGGTCAGCGGCGTGTTTTGAGAGGGCGGGTAATTCCATTCGAGGGGCAGGGCGCCGCCGTTGACGAAAAATGCGGTTGGCGCGGCATGTTTTTTGCTGATGCCCATGCCGGAGTTGGTGTTGACCTGAAAGGTCACTTGCACGGATTGCGTGATGCCGGCGGAGGCTGGGAACAGGCAGAAGTCCGTCACGCGCGAATTACCGGCGGCATCTTCCACGCCGGTTGCGCGGATGGACAGCATGTCGCCGGTGGCGATGGGGGCGGGGAGTTCCAGCAGAACGCCGGAGGCCCCTTGCGGGGTGGCCGCGTTTGGAACTGCGCCGCCGACGCTCCAATTGGCGGTGTTGGCCACGGTTGCGGGGGTGACCGGCTCATTAAAGGCCACATAAACCGTTGATGCGCCGACCGCGCCGGAGGCGTTTTGGATGTAAGGTGCGTTCACATCGCCGGTGAGCATGTCGGGGATGCCGTCGTTATCGGAGTCGATGATCACGTCCACATATTCCGGGTTGGTCAGATAGCCGTCGGCCCAGACGTCGCCGGTTTGGCGGGGCAGGGTGTCGGGGCAACTGTAGATGTCGTTCGGGATGTTGTTATGGACGCCGGCCAGAAGTCGGATGGTCGCGCCGCGGGGAACGATTTCGCCGGGCTCAACGGTGCCGAAGCGGCCTTCCGCGCCATAGAAGACGGACCAGGGGATTTGGGCTTCGAGGCCCTGGTGGGGACAGGGGGATGAGTTGCGTTCGCAGGCCATATCCAGTGTTCCGCCCGTGCGCGTGTTCCCGTTGGGGGCATCAAAGAGCGCCACGATGTCGTTGGTGTTCACGAAACTGGTTCCGTCGTAGAGCACACGGAGAATGTTGTTATAGGTTCCTTCGCTGGCCAGCATGTAGTCCAATCCGAAGTGGCCCTGGGTGTCCGTCCAGCCGAATTCGTTGAACTTGATATATCCCGGAAAATCGTCGTCGTTTCCAATCCAGTTGGTGGTGGTGGTGGCGCCGGTGGGCGGGGCGGCGTCGGGATCGGCATCAATGATGACGACCAACTTGTCGCTTTGCAACCAGGCTTGATAGCCGATATAGAGGTTGGTGGCATCCCAGGTGACGAACAGGTTGGAGACGGTGACGGTAGTCCAAGCGGGTTCTGCGCCGAATACAGCCCGCAGGTCGGTGGCGTCATACTCAATTGGGCGGCCGTCGAGGACCGGGGTGTTGGGCGGTGTGGCGCTTGCGAAAATGGCCGTTAAGACCAAGGTTGAGAAAAACGCGAATTTCTTCATGCGGCCTCCATAGAATTGTATGACTGTATACCTTAATAAAGGCAACGGAACAATAAGGAAAACTGTTGGCGCTTGTCCGACGGGGGAGGGCAACCCGGGGCGTGGATTGGGTTTGCGGCGACTGGGGGCGTGTAGGGGCGGAAGCCTCAAAAATTGAAGCTGTAACTGATTGCTAACAAGGCAATTGGGCGCGAATAAACCACAAAGTCTTGTTATATTGACAGTTAACAACATCAACATGTTGTGGCATATGAACTATTTGGCCTTTTTCGTGGATTAACGGTGGAAGGGGGGCGGCGAATGTGGTGATGAATACATGGATAGAAACGGTGCGGGATTTGCCGGTCTTGTGCCGTTCGGTTTTGCGCTTGTGCGTCGTTGCGAAAGGAGAACCCGGGTTGTCATGAATAAAACTGTTGCCGTGAAATTCGACGGATTCCGCAAGCGTGATGGCATGATTGTGCCGTTCAGCCGGGACAAGATTATTCGCGCCATTTCCAGCGCCGCGGAGGAAGTGTGCCGCCGCGATCAGGTGGAAGTTGGCGAAACCATGCCCGCCCAGATGGCGGATTTGGTGATTCAACAACTGTCGGACCCGCGCAGCGAATATCATGTGTCGCCGGATGAGAACGGCCGCCGCATTCCGCATCTGGAAGACATGCAGGACTTGATTGAAATTGTGCTGGCGGAGCAGGGCTATGCGCCTATCGTGGCGGCCTACAAGCGGTTTCGCAAGCATCGCCAAATCGCGCGCGAGCGCATTCGTGTGCGGAGCCAGGGCAAGACTTCCGGCGAGTCCAAACCCGTGGACCTGACGGATGCCGGCATGTTGCTGGTGGACTCCGTTGTTCGCGGCAGCACGTTGCCGTGGGATCGCAAGGAGTTGATTGACACGCTGATGCGCCACACGGACCTGAACACCGAGGTTGCGCTGAACATCGCCAAGACCGTTGAAAATCAGGTGATTGCCAGCGGCATGAGCAGCGTGGACAGCACGTTGATTCGTGAACTGTTAAATAACGAGCTATCCTTGCGCGGCTATCGTCACCAACTGCGCGATTTATCCGTGTATGGCGTTTCGCGCCAATACGTGGATCGGCTGATGTATGCCAAGAGCCTTGAAAACAGCAACATCGTCAACAACAACCCCGAAGCCGTGCAACTGGGCATCGCCGAGCTGGTGCTCAAGCAGTGGGCGCTTGATACCATTTTTTCCGCCGATCTCAAAAACGCGCACAACACGGGCGCGATTCATTTGCACGATCTCGGCTATCCCCACCGTGTGTATTGCTCGTCCCACTCCGTGGAATACGTGAAAAAATACGGGCTGCGCGGGCTGAACAACCTCAACAACGAGAGCGCGCCGGCGCACAGCGCCCACGTGCTGACGGGCCATCTGAACACCTTTTTGTCCTCGATGCAGGCTAATTATGCCGGCGCGCTCGGGCTGGCCTACATCAACATCATGTTTGCGCCGTATTTGCGCGGCGCAGGCGCGGCCGAAATGCGCCAGGTGGCGCAAGGCCTGATTTTCGGCGCGGCCCAGAATGCGTTTTCGCGCGGCGGGCAGACCATTTTTCTCGATTTCAACATTCATAGCGGGGTGCCGGGCTATTTGAAGAGCGTGCCGGCCGTGGGTCCCGCCGGGCGCTACATGTTGCGGACTTCCGATGGCACCATCTGCCGCTTGGAAGAGGTCATTCGTGATGAAAAAGACGCTCACGGCAATCGCCTCATGGAGCTGTATCTCACGGAAGTGGACGGTTCCCGCCGCTGCGTGTTGCGCGAGGTGCCCGATGCGCGCAACGGCTTGAGCTATGACCCTGCCGTTGAGGCTGATTTGGCCGCCCGCGGCGAGCGCATCCTGACCTATGGCGACTACGAAGAAGAAGCGCGTGAGCTGGCCCGCGCCTTGCTGGATGTCTGGGAGGAAGGCGACGCCAACAACCACGTCTTCGAGTTCCCGAAATGCGACTTCCACGTCAACGCCGAAACCTTCAGCGACCCGCAACAATTCGCGATTTATCAGCGCGCCTGCGAAGTCGCCAGCCGCAACGGATCGGTCTATTTCATTTTCGACCGCGACGAAGTTACGCTGTCCGCCTGTTGCCGCCTGCGCACGACCATTCAGGACAACTACATGATGCGCCATCCGGAAAGCATGCGCTTTTGCGGGTTCCAAAACGTCACCATCAACATTCCGCAGTGCATGTACCGCGCGGCGCGCGCCGGCCAGCGTTCGTTGGAAGGTCTGCTGGGCGAGATTGACAAGATGATGGATTTGGCCGTGAAGGCGCACGAGCAGAAGCGCCAGCGCATTGCTGAAATGATGAGCGGCCCCGGCTTCCCGCTGTGGCAAATCGGGAAAATCGCCTGCGATGGCAAGCCGTATGTCGAGCTGGATCAAGCCACCTACATTATCGGGCTGATTGGCGTGAATGACGCCATCCAATTCCTGACCGGCGAGCAACTGCATGAAAGCGCGGATGCCCTTCGCATGGCGGAAAAAATTGTCGCCCACATGTTTCTGCGCTGCAAAAAGCTGTCCGTGAAGCACAACATGAAGCTCACGCTCGAAGAATCGCCGGCGGAAAGCGCCGCCCGCCGTTTGGCCAAGGCCGATTTGGTGTATTACCGCGAGGAAGCGCAATCCATCGTCAAGGGTGGCAACGAGGACGTGGCCTACTACACCAACAGCATTCATCTCGCCGCCGATGCTCCCGTGGCTTTGGTGGAGCGTATCCGGCAACAGGCCAAGTTCCACAGCCTGATTGAAAGCGGCGCCATCACCCACGCCTTCATCGGCGAAGAACGCCCCTCGCCCGCCGCCATCGAAACCCTGATGCGCGAAACTTTCTTCCGAACGCAATCCGCGCAGGTGACGCTCTCGCCGGAATTCACCTATTGCCTTGATTGCGGTCACAACATGCGCGGGCTGAAAGACCATTGCACGTCGTGCGGCTCGGCCCATGTTGAAGGCGAAACCCGCGTGGTGGGCTACTTCAGCAAAATCAACAACTGGAACAAGAGCAAACGCTACGGCGAATTGCCCGCGCGTCAACGCGGCATCTACGCCGTGGCCAGCGGCGCTCCGGCGCCTGCCGCGCCCGCCTGTCAACCCGAACCGGTGGAGGCATGACCATGGCCTGCACCTATCAAATTCATGTTTTCGGCAAACCCGGCTGCGACAAATGCACCATCCTGAATGACCGGCTCGACGCCCTTCTGAAAGCGGACGAATGGGCTGACTTCGAGAAGGTTTATCACAACCTCGAAACCGAGGCCGGCCTGGTTGAGTTTTGCGAAGCCGAATGCCTCAATCCGCAGCGCGTGCCCGGATTCTATGTTTCCAAGGTCAATCCCGACACCGGCGCGCACGAACCGCTGCCCAATCCGACGCCCGGCGCGCCGGACGCCCCCGGCGGCTCCAGCGCGCTCTATACGTGGGTTGGCCTGCAAACGGACTACACCCCGGTCGGCCGCGGAGTCATCACGCCGCGCATGATTACCGCCGTGTTGCAGCAAGCCCGCGCCTTGTGAGCGAGGGCCGCCGGCCGCATCATGACTGACGGCGCAACATCTCCGGTTTTCAGCATTCTGCAAAATCCGTCGCTGGTGGATTATCCCGGCAAACTGGCCGGCGTGTTCTTTATTGCCGGGTGCAATTTCCGTTGCGGATTTTGTCACAATGCGGACTTGATGCGTCCGTGCGAAACGGACAACCTGCCGTGGCATCAAGTGGAAGCCATCTGCCGCCGTTTTCGAGACAACTGGGTGCAAGGCGCGGTCCTCACCGGCGGCGAGCCAACTTTGCATTCTGATTTGCCCGCTGTCGTGGAAAAATTGCGCGGCTTCGGCTTCGCGGTGAAACTGGATACCAACGGCTCGCGCCCGCGCGTGCTGGAAAAACTGTTGCCGCTGGTGGACTACGTCGCCATGGATATTAAATGCGCGCCGGAAGAGTACGGCGCGCGCACCGGATTTGCCGATGCGGCCACGTTGACGGAATCCATTCGCCTGATTCGTGAACATGCCGCCGATTATGAGTTCCGCACCACCGTGATTGAATCCTGGCACACGCCGGAAACCATGACGGCCATCGGCGAATGGGTGGGAGGCGCCAAGCGGCACGTGTTGCAGGCATTTGTCCCGCGCGAGCATTTGCCAGATCCCGCCATGCGCGTCTTGCGCGAAACGCCCGCCGATGTGCTGCGCGCTCTGGCCGACATCCTGCGCCGGCACGTTCAATGCGTCGAAATCCGCGGCGGATTTTAATTTTCTTCATCTGTTTTTTAATAAAACAGCAAAAAATGGTCATACATTTGGGCAAATGTGTGGAAAATGGGCTAAATTTTCAGAAACAGCTTCAAATGCTATGAAATCTAGAAAATAATTGTATTTTCTTTGATATTTTGGCCTGCGGGGCAGTGAGAAGGGAAGAAAATAAAATAATAAGAAAATTTTAAATTATATGGAAAAATTATCGTGAGATTTGCTCATTTGCATATCACATTTTATGCGTTTGGTTGGGGCAACGGGTCGCTGAGGGGGGAAAACTTGTTCGTGTGAAATTCGCGCCTCAATCTCGAAAATCATGCGACGTAAAAAGCGGTGAAAAGGTTCAAAAAATGTTTTTTGAAAGTGTAGACCGTTTTATAAAACGGTCTACACCAAAAATTGAAATTCTCTCGAAAAATTGAAAATTTTGAAAAACGCGTTGTAGGGCGTTTTATAAAACGCCCTACACTTAAAAAACGCTGATTTTTCTGCTTTGGGGGTTTCGAGGAGCGGATGGTGTTGTATTTCTCATATTGTAAAAATGGGCACTCGGGTATTGGCCGGGATGGGGCGATTTGCGAGTAACGGGGACGTTTTTTTTGATGTGTATTTGGCGGGCGAAATAAATAATAAGGGAATAAAACTTTAAGATGATGAAAAAATGTGAAAAATGGGAAATAGTTATAAGAAAAATGAAAATTATTGTTAGAAAATGCCAGAAAAGCCAGAATCCGTTGAAATTTTTGGGATTTGGGTGGATTTACGGGGCGTAGGGGTGGAGGTGAGATGCGGGCGGGCTTGCGGCGGGAATGATTCTGGCTAGAATGGGGCGCTATGTCAGGGTTTCAGCTTCAACCGGTTCGGGTGGGGTCGCTCGTGGTCGAGTGGCCTGTTTTTTTGGCGCCGATGGCGGGTTATACGGATGGCGCGTTCCGGTCGCTGTGTCTGGAGCAGGGGTGCGGGGGGGTGGTGACGGAAATGGTGTCGTCGCAGGGGCTGGTGCGGAATCATGCGCGGACGAAGCATTTGCTGGATACGGTGGAGGGGGAGCGGGTGGTTGGGGCGCAGTTGTATGGGTCGGACCCGGCGGTGATGGCGGCGGCGGCGGAGCTGGTGGCGGCTACGGGGCGGTTTGCGTTTATTGATATCAACGCGGGTTGCCCGATGCCGAAGATTCGCAATCGCGGCGATGGGGCGGGGCTGATGCGGAATCCGGCGCGAATGGCGGAGATTACGCGGCAGGTTAAGGCGGCGGCGGGTGCGCTGCCGGTGACGGTGAAGACGCGGATTGGGTGGGATGCGGATTGTGTGAATGTGCTGGAAACTACGGCGGGAGTGGAGGCGGCGGGGGCGGATGCCATCTGCGTGCATGGGCGGGTGGCGCGGGTGCGGCATTCCGGGCCGGTGGCGTGGGATGTGATTGCGGAGGTTAAGGCGGCGCGGCGGGTGCCGGTATTCGGCAACGGGGGGGTGCGGGTGGCGGAGGATGTGTTTCGCATGGTGGCGGAAACGGGGGTGGATGGGGTGATGATTGGGCGGCCGGCGCTGGGGAATCCCTGGCTGTTTCGGGATATTCGGGATGTGGCGGCGGGGCGGGAGCCGCGGGTGCCGTCCGTGGAGGATGTGCGCGCGATGATTCATGAGCATATGCGGCGCGAGATGGAGTTGCTGGGGAGGCGCCGGGCGAAGGATTTGCGGCTGGGTGTGGATTTGACGGCTTGCCTGATGTTGCGCGCGCATTTGGTGCGCTATTTGCGGGGATTCCGCGCGTTTGGCGCGTTGGCGCGCACGTTGGAGCAGCGGCAGGACAGCGCAACGCTGTTGGGGCGGGTGGACGAGGTGTTGGCGTCGGGGCGCAAGTGCGAGCGATAAAAGTTTCGCCGGCGTTTTTTGCGCGGGGGGTGTGCAGTTGGTGGCGGATTTGGTAAATTGTTCAGGTACATGAAACAGGGCATGGTTCAGAGTCAGGCGTTGCGCCAGGAGATGAAGCTGGCGCCGCGTATGTTGCAGGCGTTGCGCTTTTTACAGGCGCCGCTGCCGGAGCTGCGTGAATTGATTCGCGCGGAGCTGGAGCAAAATCCGGTGCTGGAGGAAGCGGGAGATTTGGGCGAGACGGTGTTATCCCCGCCGGAGCCGCTTGTGTCGCCGGGCGACGATGTGGATGCGCAAAACGATTTTGAGTCGGATGATTTTCGTCGCGAGATTGACGCGTTTGAACAGATGGTTGAGCCGAGTGGCGCGGGGGCGGCGAGCTCGCCGGAGGCGGAGGAAAAGCGGCAGTTTTTCATGGATTCGCTGACGGAGCCGGTGTCGCTGTATGCCACGCTGGAGGAGCAGTTGAACGGGTCGGGGCTGGATGCGGCTCACAAGCGGGCGGGGAAGCAAATTATCGGGAATCTGGACGCGAATGGCTGGCTGACGGTGGATTTGGCGGAGATTGCGCGTGCGGCGGAGGTTGCGGAGTCGGTGGCGGCGGCGGCGCTGGCGGAGGTTCAGGAGTTTGACCCGGCGGGAGTGGCGGCGCGCAACTTGCAGGAGTGTTTGCTGATTCAATTGCGGCGGGCGGGGCAGGGGGCGGACTCGCCGGCGGCGCGGCTGGTGAAGAATCATTTGGCGCAACTGGGGGAGCTGTCGGCGCAGGAGATGGCGGAGGCGGCGGGGATGAGCGAGGCGGATGTGGTTGCGGCGATGGGGCTGATTCAGTCGCTGGACCCCCGGCCGGGATTGAAGTATTCCGCGCCGCCGCCGATGTATGTGATGCCTGAAGTGGAAATTCGCGGCAGTCCTGAACTTGGCTATGTTGTGGAGATGCTCAAGGACACGTGGCCCCGGCTGTATATCAGCGAGGATTATCAGGAGATGCTGGCTGATCCCGAGACGGCGGAGGAGGCTCGCAAATATCTGACGGAGAAAATCCGCGACGGGAAGTTTGTGCTGGATAGCTTGCAGCAGCGGCAGGAAACCGTGCAACGAATCGCGCAGGAAATTGCCGAGACTCAGGCGGAGTTTTTTGAGCACGGCATTACCAAATTAAAACCGCTGACGCTGAGTTCGGTGGCGGAAAAGTTGGGCGTTCACGACACCACCGTTGGGCGTGCTGTTGCGGATAAATATGTCAAGACGCCGCAGGGCGTTTTTGAGCTGAAGTTTTTTTTCCCCAGCGGGGTGAAAACGGCGGATGGCGGGGCGATGGCCGCGGCGGCGGTCAAGGAGACGCTGGCGCGGCTGATTGCGCGCGAGGATGTGCGCAAACCGCTCTCGGATCAGGCGCTGGCGAAGCTGCTGGGTGAACAGGGNATTCAGATTGCGCGGCGCACCGTGGCCAAGTACCGCGAAGAACTGGGCTTGCCCCCCGCCCATCAACGGAAGTAGCTTGGCGAACGATGGAGCATCATGAAAACCAATTTTGACATCAACGATTTTGCGGAGTTCTGCCGCACGAACCGGCCGGCCTACCATGAGCATTATTATGCGATGTATTCCAGTTGGTGGGATGCCATCACCACGGAGCCGAATCTGATGGTGATTCCACTGGATGACCACATGGTTCACCGCGGCGACGGGTTGTTTGAAACGGTGAAGTGCGTGAATGGCGTGGTCTATAACATGCACGCGCATTTGGAGCGGCTGGAAAATGGCGCGCGGGCAATTGCGTTGAAGATGCCTTGGAGCCGCGCGGATATTCAACGCATCATGGGCGATGTGTTGCGCGCAGGCGGGCGGCGGGACGCGTTGATTCGCATTTTTATTTCGCGCGGGCCGGGCGGGCATTCGGCGAATCCCTACGAGTGCCCCGCGCCGCTTTTGTTTGTGCTGGCGATTCGCTTGCCGCCGCCGTTCATGACGGCCAGCCCCGCCGGTGCCAGGGTGGGCGTGAGCACCGTGCCGGGCAAGCCCGGCCTTTTCGCGCAAGTGAAGAGCGTGAATTATTTGCCGAATGTCATGATGAAAAAACAAGCGGTGGATACCGGCGTGGACTTCATGCTCGGGTTTGATCCGCAGGGGCATATGACGGAATTGCCTACGGAAAACTTTGGCATTGTGACTCCGGCCCGCGTGTTGCGCGTGCCGAAGCCGGATCATATTTTGCTGGGGACAACCATGCAGCGCGTGATGGAGCTGGCGCGCGAGCAATTGGTACCCGCCGGCATTTTGGCCGGCGTGGAGGAGGCGGATGTTCCGCGCGAGGAACTCGAACAGGCGGCGGAAATGCTTGTGTTCGGCACCACGCCGCATGTGACCGCCGTGACGGAATTTGCCGGGCGGCCGGTGGGCGACGGCAAGCCCGGCCCGGTTTGGCGCGAGCTGAGCCGGATTTTTGAAGCGGATCAAAACAATCCTGCGATGCGCACGGAAATCTGGACGTGAAGCCTGCGATGAAAAGTTTTCAGAAAGAATTGCAGCACAGGGAAAGAAAATTGTGTTGCCAAGCAGGGGTAAGTTAAGGTTTGTTAAATCCACCAGTGTATTTAATTTATTCCATTTTAGCGGTTAACAAAATGCGGAGGATCTTATGATGAAGATTGGTGCGCGTTGGGTTTTGATTTTTGTTGTGATGGCGCTGGTGGCCATGATGGTCGGTTGTGAAACCGCCACGATGGACAATCAGGGGAATATTTCTTTGGACGACTTGGAGGGAATTGTGCCTGAGCCGGACCCGGGTG
>JGI24710J26742_10001641_pt1 | contig 20425 bp, 16 predicted proteins | sample BioPla2DNA2_FD_26742 | JGI IMG/M metagenome (IMG submission 26742) | reverse complement strand
AAAGAACCAAAGATTTACCGAAAATATCGGGATTCTTTTTTATGGCGGCTATAGTCGCGTTGCCACCCATAGAAACACCAATAGCACTACCCACACACGACAACGCGAGCATAACAGCCATTCCAACATAAGCAAAAATCAATGGTAAAGTTTCCATAACAATATAGGTTTTAATTATTTATTTGTAACTGATTAATTAATGTTCATTTTTACTGAGAGGTTTATAGGCTTTTCCTCCACCTGTAAACCCCGCGTTCTTGTAAAATTCCACGAATGTTAGTCTTAATGGGTGCACAAACGCTCCGAGACCCGACAATGCCAGAACAAAGATATGTCCGATTATCAGGAACAATACCGAAATCACCCATCCAACATAAGGAATTCCGGTAAACTGCATGGCTACCGAATTGACGACCATTCCAAGTATTCCTCCAGCGGTACCCAATCCAAATAACCTGATATATGAGAGTATATCGCCGAAAAAGCCTGTAATGTCATATAACGATGTGATACCTCCAAAGAGCCTTTTGAAAATATTCCCCTCTGTTTTGGAGAAGAAAAGGATCAATATCAATGATATACCTACCATTATCTTGGTGACCATCGATGGCAATACATCTCTTCCCAATTCTACTGAAGCGTACATAAACGATAACGCTGTCACCAGTATAGCCCAACCAAGGTTGCTCATACCATGCTGCCATCCTTTGTGTTTTATAGCGTACAATGCGCTCAATATTCTGGCGAAGACAATCTGGAAAATACCGAATATTATGGCGAACCAGAACATTTTCAGGTCGCTGAAGAAAAAGTTGTTTATAGCGTCGGGCAAGGTAAATATATCACTAAGCTTGTTGCCAAAAAATGTTCCGTTCAACGCCGGCATCAGAATAGCCCCAAAACCCAGAAACATGATCAGCCAACCATAAGATTTGAATTTTGGCGCCGCGAAGATTATTACTGTACCAAGAATCGCCAGTACCAAACCATATCCCATATCTCCCAGACATAATCCAAAAAAGAGCATGTAGAAAGGGGCAAAATATGGCGTTAGGTCCAACTCGTCGTAGCGTGGAAGCATATAAAGATTCCCTATTGGTTCGAATAATCTGGCAAAAAAATTGTTTTTCAGTTTAATAGGGGGATTATCCTCAACAGTTGCCTTATCTTTCAAGTATACCACACCCGATCTATCGAGTAATTCCTTAATTTCTCCGTCATTATCGGCCGGAGCGAAACCTTCCATCACAACAATATGCTCCTCGGCCTCACGGAAAGAGGATACATCGGCCAGATAGAGATCGGTCGCCGATGCCAGCTCCCTACGTTTTCTTTCAAGATCGGGCAAACGTTTGGCGATGCCTTGAAAATGACGACTGTTTATATCCAACTCCTTCTCGATAAGAAGCAGCTCTTCATCGTATTCATCGGAACATTTACCCGGTAGTTTGCTCTCGGGATGTTCAAAGCTATATGGCTCATCCTCGGGCGATAAAATCACAAAATATTTGTAACCGTCGGCTTCGTTCATAACAACAAGAGGGTATTGCTCTTTCCACTCCTCATTGAAACGTTTGGCGTTAATGGCGTAAAAATGGCTCTTGAACCCCATCTTGTTCAGTTTTTTTATATCATCGTAACTAAACAATCCCCAGGGTTCAGCTTCATCTTTAAGCCGTTTCGTGTCGCGCGAAGCCTCCAATAATGAAGCTCTCTCCTCCAGCAATCCTTCAATTGTTGGGAGCAGGGTGTCATCATCAGCATCTATGACAACCGGATCGGTGCCAACTTTTGCCTTCTTATCGGCTTTTTCCGCTATCTCCTTCATAACATAACCAACAGATCTGATAGCGTTATCATATCTTTTAAGAGTATCCAGTGCCTCTTTGGATTGTTCGTCTACAGCCTTATGGCTGCGGGTGATATCCATCATGCCAAGTTCCTGCAGTTCCAACAAGAAAGAGGTTGTCTCCCTGTGGAAAACCACAAACGAATATTTGTTCATTTTCGTTATCATGATCTCGCCTCCTCTTCCTCCATTTGATGACGGTTTTTAACTATTTTTTGCGCTGCTTTGGAGAGATTCTCCTCGTCCTCTATATACCGTTTTATCTTCAGAATAGCCTCCTGGTAACCTGGTATCTGGACCTTCTCGTAGAGGTTAACCTTCTGTGTTGTCTTCTTTCTAGAGTAATCAAGTAACCTCATCTTCTCAAGATATATCTCCGATTCAATCCCCAAATCGGCCAGTTGTTTCAATATCTGTACCCCTTCGGAATACCAATAGGGTTTCGCGAAGAGGTTGAACCTCTTTACATCATACTCCACGCCCACAAGGGAGGGTGTTTTGATACCCGCTATTTTAACGGTCTCAATCTTTACATTTTTTACAGAGATCAAACCAGGATCAAACTCGTTCCAGAGACCGGCCAGATATTCGTAAGATTTAAGAGAGGCGGCCAACTCATCCAAAAGTTGTTCTGAACGCTGTTTGGCCAGCTTCACCTCAAAACGAAGAGCTGACTCTTTGTTCTTCAGTGTGGGCAAAGCTCTCTCCCTTATTCTCAACTGTTTATTGAGTTCGTTCAGGGACGTTTTGTTGAACTGGAATTTAATGGCCATAATAAATTAATCCTGTTTTTTCCAATATTTGTCAATCAGCGCCTGGCGGATGCCCAGTTCAGATTGGGTAAAATATTTACTGAACAGCTCCCAACCGGTATCCAACATCTCGTCTATTGAAATGTTGACGTCTATCGCTAGCAATTTGTTGGAGTAATCCTTGGCATAATCCAGACACCTGTTATCATAATCGCTCAGGTCAAATCCGTTTTCCAGTTTCGTCTTGGCGTTCGCGGCGTCGGAATAGAGTCTTACCGCCGTGTTCATAACCTGACCATGATCCTCGCGGGTCTGTTTCCCTATAACCAGCTGTTTCAATCGGGATAATGAGCGGAACGGATCCACTATGACTTTCCCGGTATCACTATCGGTACGCAGGAACAACTGACCTTCCGTTATATAACCGGTATTATCGGGAATAGCGTGGGTGATATCTCCATCGCTCAATGTAGTTACGGCGATAATCGTTATTGACCCTCCATCGGGAAGCTGAACGGCCTTTTCATATATCTTGGCAAGGTCGGAGTACAACGAACCTGGCATAGAGTCCTTTGAGGGAATCTGGTCCATGCGGTTGCTCACAATACTCAGCGCATCGGCGTAAAGTGTCATATCGGTCAACAACACCAGTACCTTCTCGTTTTTATCAATAGCGAAATACTCGGCGGCTGTAAGAGCCATATCGGGAATAAGGAGACGCTCCACGGGAGGTTGTTCGGTAGTGTTGACGAAACTGATAATCCTGTCCAATGCGCCGGCGCTTTCGAACATCTGCCTGAAATAGAGATAATCGTCGTTTGTCAGTCCCATGCCTCCAAGAATAATCTTGTCCACATCAGCTCTCAGCGCCACCATCGCCATAACCTGGTTATAAGGTTGATCAGGGTCGGCGAAGAAGGGGATCTTTTGTCCCGACACAAGAGTATTGTTCAGGTCGATGCCCGCTATACCTGTAGGTATCAACTGTGAAGGCTGTTTTCTCTTGTAAGGGTTAACAGACGGTCCCCCAATAAATCGACGTTCGCCCTCTACTTTGGGGCCGTTGTCGATTGGTTCACCATAGGCATTGAAAAAACGCCCCGCAAGTTCATCGCTGACATTAAGTGCCGGCGGTTCACCNAAGAAAACCACTTCAGCGTTTGTTGGGATACCCTCCGTTCCGGAGAAAATCTGTAGGGTGATAAGATCGCCTTTTGTCTTTACGACTTGTGCGAGCCGTCCATCCACTGTGGCCAACTCATCATTTGTAACGCCTTGCGCATGAAGCGAAACCGTTGCTTTGGTGATAGCTTCAAGGCGTGTGTATATTCTTTGAAATGCTTTACTTGTCATTGCTAATAAATGTATTAAGTTGCCCGAGATAGTTATTGAAATCTTCGCCTTCAAAAGTAGAATAGTTCATCTGGCGCATGAAGTTTATTATCTCTTTATAGAATTGGGAACACTCCTCGAAGTTGTCGAAATCGAACTCCAAGTCGCATACCTCCAGCACCTTGGTCAGCATATACTGTTGTCTATCCATGGGGGTCAGGGCATCTATCTTGTCAAAAGCATCCTGCTGGAGGATAACAAAATCAATAAGCTCCGATCTCCAAAATCTTTTATGGTATTCTATTGGAACGCCATCGTCACCCAGAATATTTATCTGTTCAAACGCCTCTTTCCCTCTTAGAATCAATGTCTTAACTTTATTTACCTTATCTGTCCATCCATTGACAACCGTTTCATCGAGATATCCTATTATCTCCGGATATTCGAGATATTTTGAGTATGAATCTACAGGGTCAACAGCAGGATACCTTTTACTATCGGCTCTGTTCTGTGAAAGAGCGTAGAAGCATCTTGCCACTTTTTTGGTCGATTCTGTCACCGGCTCCTTGAGGTTTCCACCCGCGGGGGATACTGTTCCGATGAATGTTACAGATCCGGTCTGCCCGTTATTCAGCACAACCATTCCCGCCCTGGAGTAGAAGTTGGAGATAATGGCCGAAAGGTCAACGGGAAACGCATCCGCTCCCGGAAGTTCTTCCATACGGTTGCTCATCTCCCTCAACGCCTGGGCCCATCTCGAAGTGGAGTCGGCCAACAACAACACCTTCATTCCCATCGCGCGATAATACTCGCATATTGTCATCGCGGTATATACCGAAGCCTCGCGGGCGGCGACAGGCATATTCGATGTGTTGCAGACTATGGTAGTTCTCTCCATGAGTTTACGGCCGGTACGTGGATCGACCAGTTCAGGAAAATCGGTAAAAATTTCAACAACCTCATTCGCACGTTCACCGCATGCGGCCATAACAATAATATCTGCTTCCACATTTTTGGCGATAGCGTGCTGGAGAACCGTTTTGCCACAACCGAAAGGTCCCGGTATAAATCCTGTCCCTCCTTCAGCGATAGGGTTCAAGGTATCTATTGTCCTTACACCTGTTTCCAATACCCTCGTAGGACGCGGTTTATCCTTATATAAAACAATAGGAACCTTAACGGGCCATCTCTGCATCATATTGACATTTATCTCCTCACCTTTACTGTCGGTAAGTACCGCTATAGTATCGGTAATCTTATAATTGCCCTCTTTTGATATTGATTTTACCTTAAACTCGCCTTCAAAGGAGAATGGTACCATTATTTTGTGCGGCAACCACCCCTCTTTCACCTCACCCAACCAGTCGGCCGCCACAACAGTGTCGCCCTCCTTGACCAAAGGTTTGTATTCCCAGAGTTTTTCCAGATCCAGGGGAAAAGTCCGTTCCCCTCTTTCAAGGAACACCCCCTTCATTGTTTCAAGGTTGTTCTGTAATCCATCATAATTTCCCGAGAGCAATCCCGGACCGAGTACTACCTCTAACATATGTCCCTCAAACTCAACCGTGTCGCCTCCCTTCAATCCCCTGGTACTTTCAAAAACCTGGACAAAAGCGTTCTCACCCGTTACCTTGATAACTTCGGCCATCAACTTGGTATCGCCAAGGCTAACATGACAGATTTCGTTTTGAGCGACAGGACCGTCAACTTTTACCGTGACGAGGTTCGAGATAATACCCGTTACTATTCCTGTGGTTTTCATATAATCTTATTTTTTGCTTTATTCAATTAAAAAGTGTCGACACCCTGAAAAGTGCCCCTAACCTCATCAACCAGTTCCTTGAAGAACTCCGATCCTTTCTCCTTGTCCATCGCGCACCACCTGGCGGTAATACGTGCCTTCACCAAAAAAGCGAGAATCTTTTCAATATCGAAAAAGTTGAACGCGGTTATATCATTTACCTTGTCCCAGATAAGCTTATCGATAGACCTCTCCCTATCGAGGATATTTTTTTCGTTAAGAATTGCCGTGATTTTATCTTTCTCTTCGAAAAACCTATCTATCTCACCCACCAGATATTCCTCCGGGTCGATAGATTGCTGTATCGCCAACTGGCTTACTTTCAGGTTTCTGAATTCCCTGTCAAAAGCGAAATACTCCCTCAGAAACCTGCTTTTAGATAAAGCGACGTCATTATAAAAACTGGCGTTAAGATTTGCCTCATCAAAACCAAGTTCGAGAGTATCAATCAGTTTTTGGTCCTTTGCGGAGCAGAGTTCATAAAGTGAGTTCCTTGTCTCATCATAAGAAAATGCCTTGCCTTCAACATCAAAAACCAAGTCGGGTAACCCGGTAATTATATAATGATAATTTCCCATTATTTATCGAAGACAATTTTTCGGGTAACGGGACGAAGATATTCGGAAAAAAGGGATTCAAAATCTTTATCCGTGAAGCTAAGGTGATAACTTCCATCCTTTGGCCCGATCTTAAAGCCTGATGTCAAATTTTTGTCAAATTTGATTTCGAGACCATTTACGAAGGTTTTTGAAATTGTATTCTTTAGGTAGGCTTCCAACTCTCCTTTCATAGACAAAGGCAATAAAATCTCCAAAGAGACAGGTGAAGCCGATTTGGAGTCAAACGATTTAACAGTTTCTCCTATAATCTTTTTAACAAATTCCTTATCGGTTAACGCCTCTTTGACAGGTTCAGCAACGGCTATCTTTATTATTTCTGATTCTATTCTCTGTCTGATAGCGGAAAGTGTCTGCACGGAGGCCATCTTGATATCACTTTCCACCTTGGACTTCAACTCTTCCGCCTCTTTTTTCGCGTTGGCGACTATAGATTTTGCCTCATTATTTGCATTAGCGATTATGGTTGCCGCATCCTGCTTGGCCTTATCAATGATATCCTCACCTGTACGTTGACCCTTAGCCAACCCTTCATTGTAGAGTTTTTCGGTCAATTCCTGTAATTTGTCCCGCATAGTTATCGCAATTTTTTATTAAGTCGCAAAAGTAACTTTTTTGCTGTTATTTTCCAACCTACCAAAACTTATAAATTATGATCCGCCGTGTTTTTTTGCCGATTTTAACATTTAATACGTTTTTCTGTACCTTATTGATAAGTAGAAACAACTACTATCTGCTACCACTAAATTGTAAGTCTGTTTAACCCTGTTACGAAAATGTGGGGGTTAAAACAACCGGAAAAGTCGCTCCAGACCGATACCTCTGGAACCTTTAAGAAGGATTGTGGCTCCCCTTATCTTCTCTTTGTTCAGAAACTGTTCGGCCTGGCTTACATCCCTGAAAGACAAAAAGCCGCTATTCAACGAGGCCAAAGAGAAGAGTTCCCCTACCAGTATAACTCTCAGGTCACAGTTGTCAAGCAGATCCAGAATATCCCTATGTTCCTGAAGAGCCGAATCTCCCAACTCAAGCATATCCCCGAGAACGCACACCTTATTGTCAGCTCTTACCGAAAGAAAAGAGTTGATAGCTTTTCGCATACTGACCGGATTGGCGTTATATGCGTCGCATATCAACGTATTAAAGGGGGTCTGCAGGATCTGCGACCTGTTGTTGGACGAATTGTAACTTTCGATCGCGCCGACAATCTCCGTAAAGTCCACGCCAAAGTACAGTCCTATCGCGACCGCGCTTTTTATATTATCCAGATTATAGTCGCCAAACATATTGGTCGATATTCTGGAACTACTCTCTCCATATCTCAAATCCAAAACAAGTGTAGGCCATACCTTAACTGTTTCTACTATGAGATCCGATCCGTTCACGGAAGAAAGAGGGATAGCTTTTACCTCCGTTGAATTTGTCTGATCAGACAATACCTTGTCATTATCGTTGTAAAAGGCCGAACCTCCATTTGATTTTAGGTATCTGTAAAGTTCAGTCTTGGTCCCTATCACCCCATCAATATCGCCAAATCCCGCTATATGGGCCTTCCCTATATTGGTTATCATCCCAAAATCGGGTTTGGCTATCTCGCATAATTCCTCAATATCTCCGGGGCGACTCGCTCCCATCTCAACTATCATCAATTCCGTATCGCGGGGAGCGGATAAGATGGTGAGCGGAACACCTATTTGGTTGTTAAGGTTTCCTTTTGTGGAGTGTACCTTGAATTTCTTGGAAAGAACGGAGGCGAGAAGCTCCTTGGTAGTTGTCTTCCCGTTGGTTCCGGTAATCGCCAGCACTTTTAATCCAAGTTTTTCGCGGTGATAAGTCGACAACTCCTGTAAAGTCATCAAAACATTGTCAACCAGAATCATGCGATCGGAAACAACGGAAGGGTCATCCACAATCGCGCTCAAAGCGCCTTTTTGAACAGCCTGGATGGCGAATTCGTTGCCATCAAAGTTCTCCCCCTTCAACGCGAAAAAAAGTTCCCCATCCGATACTTCCCTGGAGTCTGTCGTTATTCCGGCCGACTCTTCAAATAAATTGTATAATTCCCCGATCCTCATTTCAAGATGATGGTGCCAGATTACAATAGAGGCTGCCCAAGTGGGCAGCCTCCAAGTTTTTTACATTATATTATGGTAACACATCCTAAATACCTGATGGACTTCCTACGCGGATCATAGCGCACCTGAAACCTATATCGTCGCGCGATGCGTCCTGATCCAGGAACCTTCTGGTTGATGGATTCAACCAATAGGCCCTGTCTTTCCATGATCCACCCTTGTAAACCCTTGAATTGTCATTTATCAGGGTTACAAAATTATTGGCGTCCTCCTGATCCTGGGCATACATCCTCAGAGATCCCTCCATTCCATCATCAATTGTCCAATCAGAACTTGCCGAGATAGATGATCTAACATCACCATCGTTATAGTTTCTGTAATCTCCCTTTTGGTAATTATATCTATCGGCCACATCAATATCCTGAACAGTATCCACATAGAGACGACCCAAATTGTCTTTAGCGACGACCTGGCCATTAGCGTCGCGCCTAAGATCTGTGAATACGTTGCCCCTAAACGGGTTGAATCCGTCATAATCCCCTGAAGAGAGAGGTCTGTAAACATCCATTACCCACTCGTTTACGTTTCCGGCCATACAATAAAGACCATAATCGTTAGGCCAGTAAGATCTCACATCGGCCGTAATACTCGCATTATCGTTAAGATTGCCGGCAACACCCATATTGTCACCGCGACCGCGGATAAAGTTAGCCATCATCTGACCCCTGTTCTTGGCATTGGCATTTCTTACATTATGGCCATCCCATGGATATATCCTTCTTTCGTAAATACGTTCATCGTATGTGTTGCCCCTCAGCCCGTACGCCGCGAATTCAAACTCAGCCTCGGTAGGCAGCCTGTAATTTGGCAACAAAATACCATCTTCAAAATTGGTGCGACGCTCTGTCTGATTGGGATTTAGACTCTCTCTGAGCTGGTTAACAACACCCTCATACTGTCCGGCAAGATATGCCTCAGTATTGAAGTTATTGGCGTTAAGCTGATTCGGATCATAATTAAGTTCACCCTCATCAATTAGTATCTGTTCATTGACCCTGTCACTTCTCCAGAGGCAGTAGTCGGAGGCCTGTACCCAACTAACACCAACAACGGGATAGTTGTTATATGATGGGTGGCGGAAATAATACTGGACATAAGGATCGTTGTAACCCATAGGGGTTCTCCAAACCAATGTATCCGGCAGGGCCCTTCTGTATACCTCGGGATAGTCGGTATAAACCCTCCTCAGCCAGTACAGATACTCCCTGTAGTCAACATTCCTGATCTCAGTCTCGTCCATATAGAACGAAGATACGGTTACTGTCCTGGGTTCGTTGTTCCAGTCGTAAAAGACATCCTGCTGTACACGACCCATTGTGAAGCGACCTCCTTCTATCAGAACCAATCCAGGTCCGGTAACTTGCTCAACACCCATGGTCACCTCAAAACCGCCATTATCGGGATTATTGTATTCCCAACCAGTTGCGGCAGAAACCCTTTCATTATGACCGCTTTTCGCGCATGAAAAAAGCAACAGCGCAGCGGAACAAACTATCGATAAGGTCTTGATCTTGCTCATATCTCCTTAAATTCTTTTATTATAAACGTCAAATATAAATATTTCCCTTGAATTTAGGCCTCAAATATAAATTATATTTTCGAAAAATTCATGGTTTTAATCGACTTTCTTTTATCAACATTATATAAACCAATGGACAAACCAACCTGATGGTGTAACGCAATAGAAAATATATTATTGTGCGACAATATGTTAAATAGATAATTATAGTAAAGTGAAACTGCTCCGGCAGTCGCCGTTACGCCCATTTGAAGGTCCAGATAGCCATTGTTGTGGTAAATCAAAAGCGAGTTTACGGATAGTTGCGGTATCTCCAAAGATGCCCCCAATGTGGCCGAAAAGAGTTCCTTTCCCAGCACTATGGCCGAAATGGGTTTCAAAATCAGACCATTATCTTCATTAAGTTCTATATCCCCGCCGAAGTTGGCGAGAAACTCGCGTCTCAACAGGGTCTCACCATAATCGGTACCGGAAATAGCCGGTTGGGCCAGGTGCGCGACCGACAAACCCGCGTAATAGTCTCCAAACATCAAGACCACGCCGGAAGAGATGTCGGGCCTCATTATGCTCCTGTTCACAAATATTTCACCGGAAGGGTAAGCAACGCCCATTACGGCATCGATCTGATCGGGCAAAACAGCCCCCGTAAAGTCATATCCCCTATAAAACAGCGAAGCGGAAAGTCCCGCTCCCACATAAAAATCTTCTCCTGCCCTGAAATGGTAGGAGTAGGAGAGTCCTGAACGAAGATCGTTGACCATCCCTCCCATTTTATCGTTTGTTACGAAAAGTGAGGCCCCACCATGGATCCCCTCAAAAAAACCGTCGAAAACCGCCCTGAGACTGTATATGTTATACCTGTTGCCCGGATAGACATTCTTATATGAAAAATATAACCTCCCCCCTCCTTGTACCCCTGCCATGCCGGGGTTGCCGACAATCATTGAGGAGGTGGAAAGATCCATACCGGTGTTCTGTCCGGTCGCCCCGAAAGAGACAAATAAAAACAACAATATCAATAAATTCCGTCCCATAAAGAGTAAAGGCAACGCAATAGTAACGATGTGAATGCGTTATTATTATTACAAATATTAATGGAAAATGCCGGCCGTTATTCGCTTTCCCGAAACTCGTTCCTATATTTGCCTTCGATGAAAAAAATAATTTGTTACATTGTTTCGGTCTCTCTTTTGGCCAACATCTGCCTTTTCGCCCAACAGGCCAAAGATAATTATTCTTCATCATCACTGCTATCTTCAGGTAAATGGATAAAGATTGCCATAACAGAAGAGGGTATCTATAGACTGGATTATTCCGATCTGGTAAGTCTCGGATTGGAAACACCCTCCAATCCCGTACTGTTCGGCAATAACAAGGGACAACTCTCCTATTATGTGTCAGACGACTTCGTGGATGATCTCTCTGAAATCTCCATTTATCTGGATAAAGGGGCCGATAATATTTTTAACGAGGGGGATTACCTGCTTTTCTACGGTCAGGCCACGAGCAGATGGAGTTACGATTATAATTCGGGAAAGTATGGGTTCAAAAAACACAACTATTCGGACACCTCCTTCTATTTCCTCTCCTCGGGGGTCGGTTCCGGGAAAAGAGTTGCCACCGCTGCCGCCGTTTATCCGGATCCTGCGTACGTCTCATCAAGTTCAGACATACTATACGCAAGGGATGTTGACGAGGAAAATATAATCAAGTCGGGCCGACAATGGTTCGAACGACTGAGCGCCGATGTTCCTCTTTCCATTGATCCTGGTTTCGATAACCTGGAGGAAAACGAGGCCATTGGATATGACCTGACTGTTGTCGCCAGATCTTCAGCCTCTTCAACTTTCAAGTTCAGCGAAGAGGCTGTCGTGCGCAATACATTGCGCGTTGCCCGGGTAGATATGTCGAATCACACGGGTATCCAGGCCATAATTGTAGATTCATCCGGAACGTTTTTACCTTCAGGCCCAAACCCTACCTTTAACATCAGCTTTAACCCCAACGGTGTGCTCAATGCCAAAGGGTGGCTCGACAAAATAACACTTCAGGGCAGGCGCCGCAACTTCTATGGAGGCGGATCTTTGATAGTGTCCGACAGCCGGTCCGTTTCCCCGGGAAGGATAACCAGGTTTACCTTCAATTGCGAAAAGATACCTTTGATTTGGGATATATCCGACCCTATGAACCCTTCCGCTATAGACTTTTCAATTTCGGGAAAGGAACTCTATTTTGATGCCGCCACCGATTCACTTAAACGGTTTATCCTGTTCGACGGAACAGCCATCCAAAAACCTGTCATGCCCGGCAGAGAGGTAAAAAACCAGGATCTCCATGGGTCGCCTCCGGCCGAAATGGTGATAATCACGCACCCTCTCTTTGCCGCCTATGCCGAAAGGATTGCCGCATTGCACTACAACAACAGCGGACTTATCTCATTGATAACCACGCCGGAAGAGATCTATAACGAATTCTCGGGAGGCATCCCCGACATTGTCGCCATCAGAAACTTCCTCCGTATGAAATACGAAAAACAAAAGGAGACCGACACCCGTTTGGGCTACCTTTTGTTGCTGGGCGACGGATGCTATGATAACAGGACCCCTCCACCCCATAACCCCAACTTTATCCCCACATATCAATCCCAAAACTCAACCTCTGTGATCTCATCGTTCACATCCGACGATTTTTACACACTTCTGGAGTTGGGTGAGGGCGAAGCTCGGGGCACCGAAGATATAGCGGTAGGCCGACTGCCGGTAAACGACACTACCGAAGCCGGGATCGTTGTAAGAAAAATAGCCCGCTATATGTACGGTATGGATCAAACCGACTGGAAAAATGTTGTATGTATGGTAGCGGACGACGAAGACGACAACAGGCATCTCCTTGACGCCGAAAACCTTGAAAAAATCATAGCCGCCGAGGATCGGAACATTTTCGTCAGCAAAATATATCTGGACGCTTATAAGCAGGTGACAACTTCAACGGAACAGTCCTATCCCGATGCGACTTACGCGATAAACCGGCAGATCAATTCGGGTTGCCTGATTTTCAATTACACGGGTCATGGCAATGAAAACGGCCTTGCCGCTGAAAGAGTCGTTAAAGCGGAAGATATTTATTCATGGTCGAACGCCAACAGACTGCCTCTGTTTATTATGGCAACATGCGAATTCAGCCGGTTTGATGATGCCGACAAAAACGCTATCACCCAAACGATGATAGAGAGAAAATCGGCGGGGGAAAAGGTTTTGCTCAAAGAGAACGGAGGCGCGATAGCGCTGATGTCAACTACCAGGGTCGCCCTGTCCTCACTTAACTATAACCTTAACAGAAATATTTTCGGTTTCGCGTTCGACAAGGATAGTGAGGGTCGATCCATGCGGTTGGGAGATATCATCAGACTGGCCAAAGTAAATGCCGGCAACGACACCAACAAGCGCAGCTTCGCGCTCCTGGGCGATCCGGCACTGAGAATAGCCCTTCCGGATGATGGAAGGGCCATAACAGACTCCATCAACCATAAGTGTGTAGTATATGAAACTATCGATACCCTTAAGGCCCTATCGGTCGTTACAATCTCCGGTCATATCGAAAAAAACAGTGGAGCACCTTTTAACGAATTTAACGGCTTTTTATCATCCATGGTTTACGATAAGCCATCCACTGTGCTGACCTTGGGAAACGATGGTGGAGCTACCGTCAGTTTCCAGAAGATGGACAATATAATTTTCAAGGGTAATTGCGAGGTCAGGGATGGAAAGTTTGAGTTCTCCTTCTTGGTGCCAAGGGAGATCAATTACGAATATGGCAACGGGAAAATCATATACTACGCCTATGACGGAGAAAACGACATAGCGGGCTCATTTGACGAAATCATTGTGGGGGGATTCTCTTCTATTTCCAAAATCGATACCATGGGGCCGGAGATCAAGTTGTTCATGAACGACACCCTTTTCAGGGATGGAGGAATAACGGGGCCTATGCCTGTCTTACTGGCACAACTGGAAGATCCGTCCGGCATAAACAGTTCCGGTTTCGCGATAGGACACGATATTGTTGCTGAAATCGACAACGATCCGGAACAAACATTTGTTCTCAACAACTATTTTGAAACAGACCGGGACAACTATACCAGAGGGAGCATAAATTATCAGTTAATGGGTCTTTCCGACGGTCGGCACACCCTAACCTTAAAGGCGTGGGACAACCTCAACAACTCAAGCCGGCAATCCATCTCTTTTTTCGTGAAAACAGATGAAGGTTTTCTGACAAACAATCCCAGAAACTATCCCAATCCCGCGACAAGCCACACAAAATTCACTCTGGAACATAACAGGCCAGGTGAGTTGATGTATGTAACAATAAGAATATTCAACGGTGCCGGCAAGCTTATCAAAACAATTGAAACGGAAACGTTTTCCCAGGGATACCAGTTGCCGGACATTGAATGGGACTGTCGTAACAGCAACGGACAAAGCGTGGCAAGAGGTGTATATATCTACGTTATGGATATTGAGACGGAGAATGGCGAAAAAGCCAAGGAATCAGGCAGGATTATTATTTTATAAATACAACACAATAAGCGAATCAAAAAAAAGTTCTATATTTGTGTTTATTGATCGACTTTCCGGGTATAAACGGATTAAAATTGATTTTTTATTCTTGAAAATGATGAAGTTATTGAGAAAGGTATTGTTCGCCGCGATGATACTGTCATTTGGCGTTAACTCTTGGGCACAAGATACTTACAATGCGATAAATACGGTTGTTCCGTTTCTCTCCATCGCCCCCGACTCCAGGGGAGGTTCAATGGGAGATGCCGGAGTCGCAACCTCTCCCGATGTTTACAGTATCTATTGGAACAACGCCAAGTATGCTTTTATTGATAGTAAGTACGGCGTTGGCCTCGCATATACGCCATGGCTCAGAAATCTGGTAAACGATATCAGTATAGCCAACCTCTTCGGATACTATAAAATAGACAACAACCAGGTGGTTTCCGGAGGTCTTACCTATTCATCACTCGGCGATATTGATTTCACTACCGATGCCGGGGAATATCAAACAACTTATAAACCCAATGAATGGGCATTGACAGCCGGATATTCCAGGTTGTTCAGCGACCATTTTTCGGGAAGTGTGGCTTTCAAGTTTATCTACTCGAATCTTACCGGAGGTTACTCTTCGACCAGCACTGATAGTAAGCCGGGTACCTCGGTAGCCGCCGATATCGCCGGATACTATGTGAACGATGCCGCCCTCTTCGGGGTTCCGGGAGAATATGCCCTGGGGTTCAATATTGCCAATATTGGCAGCAAAATGAGTTACTCAGAGTCGCAGAACGCCGATTTTATACCTATGAACATGAAAATAGGCGGATCTTATACTTTCTTTTTCGATGCCTACAACAAGTTGACCGCCACCATGGATATCAACAAACTTCTGGTTCCCACGCCTCCTGAATATAGCGCTACCAATCCCGACAGTATTGTTGCCGGCAAGAATCCGAACATTGCGGTTCCGGTAGCTATATTCCGATCATTCTTCGACGCGCCGGGAGGATTCTCCGAAGAGCTCCGCGAGTTGGCCTTTTCATTTGGTGCCGAATATTGGTACAACAACCTCTTCGCCCTGAGAACGGGATATTTTTATGAAAACAAGACCAAAGGCAACAGGAGATATCTGACTGCCGGCGTGGGCCTGCGTTTGAGTGGCTTTGGACTCGACTTCTCGTATCTTGTTCCGGTTGGCCAAAACAACTCCCCGCTCGCGAACACTCTGAGATTCTCACTGAACTTCGACAGTGATTCCTTCAGGTCCGTTAAATCGGAAGGATGACAATAAGAATCGGACAGGGTATCGACTTTCACAGGTTAGATGAAGGTTTGAAACTGTGGCTTGGAGGTGTCAACATCCCCTCGGAAAAGGGGTGTGTCGCCCATTCTGACGGAGATGTCCTGATCCACGCCATCTGTGACGCCATGCTGGGAGCGGCCGGGCTTAGGGATATTGGTTGTTACTTTCCGGACAATAGTGACGAATTCAAGGGTATTGACAGTAAAATACTCTTGGGTAGAACGCTTAAATTAATTGAGGATCAAGGCTTCAAACTTTGCAATATCGACTCCTCCGTTTGTCTTGAGAGTCCCAGAATATCTCCTTACATCAACGAAATGAGGACCACGCTCGCAACGGTTCTGAAAACAGATCCATCGAACGTCTCCATAAAAGCGACCTCCTCCGAAAAAATGGGATTTATCGGCCGTGGCGAAGGGGTAATGGCCATCGCCGTTGTCCTCCTGTCTACTCGTTGATTATCTCTTCATCTACAAGTATGCGGCCGCAGTACTCGCAAACAATAATCTTCTTCCTGGATTTTATGTCAAGTTGCCTTTGGGGGGGTATCTGGTTGAAACAACCACCACAAGCGTCGCGCCGGATAGAGACAACCGCCAAACCGTTTCTGGCGTTGTTCCTGATCCTGTTATACGCCGACAATAAACGATCCTCTATCAGCTCCTGTACCTCATCACGTTTCTTGTAAAGATTCTCCTCCTCCTTCTGGGTGTCGAGAATGATCTCTTCAAGCTCCGATTTTTTGTTGTCGAGATCCTGGATTCTCTCGTCCAACAACTTTTCGGAATCGTCAATCACAACTTTTTTATCTTCCAGTTGGAGGGCAAACTCTTTGATCTTCTTGTTGTATAATTCGATCTCAAGAGTTTGATATTCTATCTCTTTGGACAAGGAATCAAATTCCCTGTTGTTTCTGACATTTTTCTGCTGTTCGTTATATTTCTTTATGAGATTTTCGGAATCAATTATCTCATTATGCTTTGTACTGATAGCTTTTTCAAGGTTGGCGACCTCCTCGCGCAAGTTGACCAGTCTGGTCTCCAGCCCCTCGATATCATCTTCAAGATCCTGTACCTCCAAAGGTAACTCTCCCCTAAGTGTCTTTATTTTGTCAATCTCGGAATCAACCAACTGCAGACTGAATAACGCGCGTAACTTTTCCTCAACGGAGATATCAACATCGCTTGTTTTTGCTTTTTCCATATTATAAATAATTTACCGGATTCGAATTTAACCCTGAAAACAGGGTCGCAAAGTTAGGGAATTTTTTAACAATTAGATCTTTTAATATTTCCAATGAGAATTTTTCACTCTCATAATGTCCTATATCCGCTAAAAGTATCCTCCCTTCGGCATCAAAAAAAGTGTGGTATTTAACGTCCGCCGTTACAAAAGCATCGGCTCCCCCCGCGATCGCCTCCTTCAAAAAACCTGAACCCGATCCCCCACACAGGGCCACTTTTTTTATTTTTTTGCCGGTTGGACTGGTGTAACGTATCCCATTGGCCCCAAAGATCTCTTTCAGGTTGTTCAGGAAAACCATCTCATCAATCTCTTTCACGGTATCGCCGATACAACCAAAACCGACATCAATGTTATCGTTTTCCAGGATATATATATCATATGCCACCTCCTCATAAGGATGCGATTTCAACAATGCATCCACTACCCTGACCTTGTCATGTTCCCAAAAAACCGTCTCAAACCTTATCTCGCTCTCCTTATGTTCTTTACCAATGGAACCGACAAATGGCGAACTCCCCTCTCCGGGCCTGAAACTGCCAATACCCTCAACACCGAAACCACAAAGATCATAGTTGCCGGTTTTACCGGCACCTGCCTCAAAAACAGCTTTGCTCACCTTTTCGTAATGTGATGTCGGCACGAATGTCACCATCTTGCGTAACCTTCCGGCGAGCGGCACCAATACCCTCACATCCTTCAAACCAAGTTTTTCTGCCATTTTCCTGCTGACACCGAAGTTAATCGCGTCAAGATTGGTATGCAGAGCGTAGATCGCTATGCCGTTCAATATAGCTTTACTTATTATTCTTTCGGTAACTGTTTTGCCGGTAAGCCTTTTCAGAGGTTTGAATATCAACGGATGGTGCGAAACTATAAGATCACATCCCTTTTTGATAGCCTCTTCAAGCACATCTTCGGTAACATCGAGCGTAAGCAGAGCGGAGTTAACCTCCTGATCGGGATCTCCCACCTGTAATCCGGAATTATCGTAATCCTCCTGAAATGATAAAGGAATCTCCCTATCGAAATATCTGATTAACTCTCTTAGTTTCATGGTTTTTCAAAAAGTCTCACATAGATTCGCTCAACTCGGTAAGCAGAGTTCTGATCCTTAGCAACGACTCCCTGATTTCAAATTTATAATCGATTTCATCCATCCCCCCTTCAATTTTTTTTATAGCTCCCGGAATTGTCATCCCCTTCTCTTTCAACAGGTAATGGATAATTTTCAGATTTTTGAGGTCAGTCGCCGTAAAGAGGCGGTTGCCTTTTTTGTTTTTGGCCGGTTTTAGTATCTTGAACTCACCATCCCAGTAGCGTACCGTGGAAACAGGCACGCCAAGAATCTTCGACACTTCACCTATTGTATAATAAAGTTTCTCTATTGGTTTTTCTTTATATGGCATGACCAAAGTATATTGTTTACAGTCGTTCGTTAATTTAGTCGAAAGATTGACCGGCATTTGAGGAGATCTCTATCATCCTCTCATACTCATCCGCCGTAAGATCGTTAAAATAAAAGTTCGCGGGATCCACATAATTCCCGTTGTATTTGATCTCATAGTGCAGATGCGGTGCCAAGGAAAGCCCGGTATTCCCCACATAACCTATAACATCTCCCCTCTTGACTCTCTGTCCCCGCCTGACATTGAAACCGTTCATATGAGCATATGTGGTAGTATAACCATAACCATGATCAATTGTCACATAATTACCAAGCCCTTTCTGCGAGGTTGCCGCGGTAATCTTACCATCGCCGGTAGCATAAATCTCCGTGCCGGTGGGAGCCGTAAAATCCATTCCGTTGTGCATCATGACAATTTTATAGATGGGATGTATCCGCAGTCCGAATCCTGAAGCGGTTCTTTTCAGGTCCTTGTTGGAAATGGGCATTATAGCCGGAACAGCTCTAAGCATATCCTCCTTGTTCTCGGCCAGAACAACAAGTTCGTCATACGATTTTGATTGTACATATATCCTGTTCCTAAGCATATTCAGCTTCTCGGTTGTCTCCATCACCAATTGCGCATTGGAATAACCATCCAACTCCCTGTACCTTCGCACTCCTCCCGTACCCGCTGTTCTATAGGCCGAAGAGACAGGATCAGCCTCAAATATTGATCTGTAGAGATTGTCATCTGTCTCCTGCAACTGGTCCAGAACAATTTCTATTTCTCCCATCTCCTTTTGTATCAGTTCATACTGAAGTGTCAGCTGCGAGATCTCGTTCCTTAACAGTTTCTCTTTGGGGGAATCGACAAAAACGGCCCATATAACGTAGTAGAAAGCGGCTATGATCAGGGAGCCGACAAAATATGCGGCTATCTTCAATATCACAGACTTAGCGGAATGACGTATCCTATCATAACTCAACGTCTCCTGATTAAATCTGAACTTAGTTTTTGCCATCACCACGAAATTAAATATTTTGACAGTGCGCCGTACCTACTATGTACGTTATCAACAGGTACAATTGCGGCTAATTACTGTAAGCCTGCATGACTCTGATCATCTCCTCGTACTCTTCCTCACTGATATTATCATGGAAGTAGTTGTAGGGATCCTTGACTCTGTTGTATTGACGAATCTCATAATGTAAATGAGGCCCTGTTGATATCCCCGTATTTCCGGAATACCCGATGAGATCTCCCTTTTTAACGTTCTGGCCCTTCGTAACGATTATCTCGTTCAAATGCCCGTATATCGTTATATATCCGTAATCATGGTCTATCTCCACGCACTTTCCGAAACCTCCGTTATATCCGGCAATTGAAACCCGACCATCACCGGTCGCATAAACTTCTGTTCCGATAGGGGCTCTGAAATCCAAACCATTGTGGTATTGTGATACTCCAAGTACCGGATGAACCTCCCTGAACATCAAACCATCGCCCTTCCTGATAGAGACCTGTACGGGACATATAGAGGGAATGTGGGTCAACATTCTGTCCCATTCACCGTAACGAGATTCGATATCTGCCATCGACTTCCGCTGAACCTCCAGCATATTCTTCATCTCGTCGATTTTCATACGGGTAGACTTCATTATATAGGAAGCGGAATATCCGTCCAGCTCCCTGTACCTCTCGACACCACCTACACCGGGATTGCGGTACGACTCGGGCAACCCTTCCATTTCAAGTATGGGACGGTAAACAACCTCATCGTTGGTTATCAGATCGTTGATGATTTCCATATTGGCCTCAAGTTCTTTATTGGCCATTGAGAAATCGAATTTCAATCTCTCGATCTCCTCCCGCAATCTGGCATCCTTGGGCGCGCCAAATCTGTTTTCAAAGATTGTTCCATAAAG
>JGI24710J26742_10001636_pt1 | contig 20458 bp, 25 predicted proteins | sample BioPla2DNA2_FD_26742 | JGI IMG/M metagenome (IMG submission 26742) | reverse complement strand
CAGATTTAACAAAACCTACTGTTTTTATTATATAGGAAATTTTATTAGGTTTTCAATAGTTTTATTGTATTGTGGTATAATAAATTCAAGGAGTTTCCTTATGAGTGTGACAATTTTTAATAAAACAAAAGGTAGTAATTTAAAAGAATATTATAAAGATATTTACCTATTATTTGATGAAACATTAAAGAAATTAAACATTGAAAAAGATTACGATGTTTCTGTTATTTTAATTAGATCTAAAAAGATNCAAGAGATAAATTATGAATTTAGAAACATAAANAATCCAACAGATGTTATAAGTTTTGCGATGTTAGATGATGAAATAGTCAATGTTGAAGAAAGCAATGANTTAGGTGATATTTATATAAATGTTGACAGTGTAGTTTCTCAAGCGAAAGAATATGGCCACTCAATTAGAAGGGAATTTTGTTTTTTATTTTTGCATGGTTTATTACATTGTTTAGGGTATGATCATATAAATGAAGAAGATGAAAAAGTAATGTTTTCATTACAAAAAGAGATTTTAGATCCAGTGGTATTAAGATGAGAGAAAAATTTAGAGTTGCTTTTATTGGATTAAAGCTTGCATTATTGGATAAAAGTGTATTTATTCAAGTAATTATTGGAGTTATTGTTACTATAATTTCAATAATATTGAAGCTAAATAAAATAGATTTTATTTTAGTTTTATTATGTATTGGTTTAGTTATTGCTACTGAGATATTAAATACATGTGTTGAAGAATTATGTAATTTATATACAACAAAGCAAAATGAAAATGTAAAATATATAAAAGATATTTCTGCAGGTGCTGTATTATTTGTAGCTATACTAACACTGATAATAGGGGTTATAATATTTTTACCATATATAAGGAGATTGATTGATTATGGATTATAAGGAATTAGTAAAAGAAGCTTTTAAAGCATTAGAAAATGCTTATGCACCTTATTCAAATTTTAAAGTAGGGGCATGTGTACTATGTAAGGATGGTACTACTTTTTATGGAGCAAACGTTGAAAATGCTTCTTATGGTGCAGCAGTTTGTGGTGAAAGAAATGCAATTTTTGCGGCATATTCTAATGGATATCGAAAAGAAGACATTAAAGCTATTGCTATAGTTACTAATGGAACTAAAAATGTAGGATATCCTTGTGGTATTTGTAGACAAGTATTTTGTGAACTTTTAGAAGATGAAACACCAATTGTTTTATCTAATGGAACAGATATCGTAATTACAAATATTGTAGAGATACTTCCTAATAGTTTTAGTAGTAAGGATTTAGAATGAAATCTGGCTTTATAGCTTTATTAGGAAGACCAAATGCAGGGAAAAGCACCTTATTGAATGCATTGCTTTCACAAAAGGTTGCAATTATATCTGATAAACCTCAAACTACAAGAAATCAAATAAGAGGAATTAGAACTGATGATGATTCACAAATAGTTTTTATTGATACTCCTGGTATTCATAAACCAAAACATGAACTTGGATCATTTATGAATAAAGAAGCAAAAAGTGTTGCGAGTGGAGTTGATTTACTATATTTAATTGTGGATGTTAGTCAGCCTTTTGGTGTTGGGGATAATTATGTTTTAGAATTAGTAAAAAGATATAAATTACCAGTTTTTTTAATTTTAAATAAAATTGATTTAATTACTAAAGATGAATTAATTAAGCTAATTGATGATTATTCAAAAAGATATGATTTTGATGAAATAATTCCAATTAGCGCTTTTAATCACACAAATATTAATAGATTAATAGATGTTACAAAAGATTATTTAGAAGATGGAATTAAATATTATCCTGATGATCAAGTTGTTGATTATCCAGAACAATTTATTATTTCAGAACTTATAAGAGAAAAAATATTATTTTATACAGAAGAAGAAATACCTCATTCAGTTGCAGTTGTGATTGAAAAGGTTATAAGAAAAAAAAGCAACTTTGTAATTTATGCATTAATTCTTGTTGAAAGAGATAGTCAAAAAGGAATAATTATTGGAAAACAAGGAAGAATGATTAAACAAATTGGAATAGATGCTAGAAAAGATATAGAAGGTATATTAGGTGAAAAAATATTTTTAGAACTTTTTGTAAGGGTTGAAAAAGATTGGAGAAATAAAAAAAGTAAACTAAAACAATTAGGATACATACCTATTGAGATAGAGGAATAAAAGTGAATGATAAGTATTTAGGCATAATTTTAAAACAAAGTGATTATAAGGATAATGATGCAATTATTAGTGTTTTATTAAAAGGTTTAGGAAGGTTTTCTTTATCCTGTAAGGGTGTTAGAAAACTTACTAGTAAGAATTCAATGAATATTAGGCCTTTTTTGAGTTCAGAACTAATATTTGATTACAATGAAAATAAAACAATGTTTTCATTGAAAAATGCATCTACAGTAAAAAATAGAAGATATATTCATGAAGATATTATAAAAATGTCCTTATCAAGTTTAATATGTCAAATTGTTGATTTAACAATACATAATGATGATATTTATATAATAGATGAAGCTTATAAAATATTAGATTTTATTTTAGATAAGATGAATGAAGATAAACATGAAATACTTTTGACTTGTTTATTTATAGCATTATTTTTAAAGCTTTTAGGAATTAATCCTAACGTTGATGAATGTACCTTATGTTCAAATAAAAAAGTAGTTGGAATATCAATTGAAGAAGGTGGATTTGTCTGTGAAGATTGCTTTAATAAAACAACTATTTATGATGGCATTAATGTAGATAATATTAGAAAATTTAGAATTATTAATAAGGCAGAGTTAATTAATTATGAAAAACTTTGTGAGATAGATGAATATAATAAGACAGATTTAGATATTCTTGTAAAATTCTTTGAATTTCACTTTGAAATTAAACTTAAATCTTATGAATTTGTAAGTGTTTTGTTATAGTTTGTCATATTGTTGAATATGGGTATTTATGGTATATTATTTAGTCAGGAGAGAGATATATGGAGAAAACATTTGAGAAGATTGTAAGTCATGCAAAGGAGTCTGGTTTTATTTATCAAGGCTCTGAAATTTATGGTGGTTTAAGTAACACTTGGGACTTTGGACCTTTAGGTGTTGAATTAAAAAATAATATTAAAAATGCTTGGTGGAAAAAGTTTATTCAGGAAGATCCTAATAATGTAGGTATACAGTCAGCAATTTTAATGAATCCTAATGTTTGGAAAGCAAGTGGTCATTTATCTGGATTTTCTGATCCATTAATGGATTGTAAAAAATGTAAGACAAGACATAGAGCAGACCATTTAATTGAAGAATATTCAAAAGGTGCTGTAGAAACAGAAAGCATGAACAACGAAGCTTTAGAAAAATATGTTATAGATAATAAAATACCTATGTCCAAATTGTGGAGCTCATGATTTTACTGAAATAAGAACATTTAATTTGATGTTTAAAACTTTCCAAGGAGTTGTAGAAGATAGTACAAGTGTTGTTTATTTAAGACCTGAAACAGCTCAAGGAATGTTTGTGAATTATAGAAATATACAAAGAACTTATAGAAAAAAAATACCATTTGGTATTGGACAAATAGGTAAAGCATTTAGAAATGAAATTACTCCAGGTAACTTTATATTTAGAACAAGAGAATTTGAACAAATGGAATTAGAGTTTTTTTGTAAGCCTGGTACAGATTTAGAGTGGTATGAATATTGGAAGAAGTTTTGTATGGATTGGATATTATCATTAAATAACAATAATCCAAAAAACTTAAGATTTAGAGATCATACACCAGAAGAGTTAAGTTTTTATTCAGTTGGTACATGCGATATTGAATATAAGTTTCCATTTGGATGGGGTGAAATCTGGGGTATTGCGGATAGAACTGATTATGACTTAAAGCAACATATGAAACATTCTAAGGTTAATATGGAATATATTGATCCTATTACAAATGAAAGATATGTACCTTATTGTGTTGAGCCATCAGTTGGTGTTGAAAGATTATTATTAATGTTCTTTACTGAAGCTTATGATGAAGAAATATTAGAAAATAATGACACTAGAATTGTTATGAGATTTTCTAATCAATTAGCTCCAGTTAAAGCTGCTGTATTTCCTTTAAGAAAAGATTTAAGAGACAAAGCACTAGAAATCCATAAAATGTTATCTAGTGAATTTAATGTAGAATACGATGAGTCTGGAAGTATTGGAAAAAGATATAGAAGACAGGATGCTATTGGTACTCCTTACTGTATTACAGTTGATCCAGAGACATTAAATGATGGTTGTGTAACTATTAGAGATAGAGACTCTATGGAACAAGAGTTAAAATAGAGGATTTAGTAGGAATTATACAAGAATCACTTAAATTTTAAGGAGGAAAAATGCGCTTAAGCGATGAAAAAATTAATGAAATTCGTAATGGTGCTGATATTGTTGATGTAATTGGACATTATTTAACACTACTAGAAGTGGAAAAAATTACAAAGCAATATGTCCGTTTCATGATGATACAAACCCATCATTGAACATTTCAACAGATAAACAAATATTTAAGTGTTTTTCTTGTGGAGCAGGTGGAATGTATTTGGTTTTGTATCACAATATGAAAATTTAAGTTTTATTGAATCTGTGTTAAAGGTTGCTGAAATTACTAATCAAGTTGTTGATATAGATATTTCTTATTATTCAAAACCAAAAGATTTAAAAAATCAAAATTTATATGATGTTCTTAATGAAACTATTAAATTTACTAAGTATCAATTAAATTCATCAAGTGCATCTCTTATTAAACAATATTTAAATAATAGGGGAATTAGTGATGAATTAATTGAAATGTTTGATATAGGATATAATGGAAGTGACAATGAACTATATAAGTTTCTAAGTGCAAAAGGTTACTTAGATAAAGATATGGTTGCTACTAATATTGTAAGGATAAATGAATTAGGAGCTTATGATGTATTTAGCAAAAGAATAATGTTTCCTATTCATGATACTTTAGGCAATCCAATAGGATTTACTGGAAGAAGTATTGATGAAAATGCTAGTAAATATATTAATACAGCTGAAACAAAGTTATTTACAAAAGGTAATTTTGTTTATAACTATCATCGCGCTAAATCTTATGCAAGAAAAGAAGCTTGTATATATGTTGTAGAAGGGGTCACAGATGTTATTGCTTTTGCAAAAGCAAAAATTTATAATGTTGTGGCTACTTTAGGTACTTCTTGTACTAACAATCAAATACTTTCAATGAAAAATGCATCAAACAAAATTATATTTTGTTATGATGGAGATATAGCAGGTCAAAATGCAACTTTTAAAGCCGCAAAACTTGCAATAGATTTAAATGCTGATATTAGAATCATAAAAAATACTAGCACATTAGATCCTGATGAAATTATTGAAAAACATGGAATTGATAGTTTGAAGTCAATGCTAAAAAAAGAGATGACTTGGTTAGAATTTTGTTTTGAATATTATTTAAAGCAATATAATTTAGAACTTTATTCAGAAAAAAAAGAATTTGCTCAAAAGGTATTAGAAGAAATTAATAAGTCTAATGATGAATTTGATAAACAAAATTTCTTATTTAAACTTAGGCAATTAACTGGTTTTAAATTAAGTGATATTCCCGTTAAAAAACAAAAAACAGAAGAAAGAATATCTCCAGTTTATAAAAGAGCTTATGAAGGAAGGTTGATGGCTGAAAGATTGATTATTGCTAATATGCTAAATAGTATAGAAGCAATAAATGAATATAAGGATAAACTAGGATTTTTAATTGATACAGACTGTGATATGTTGGCAAGAATGATTACCAATGAACATAGTAAGGGAAATTCTCTTGAAATAGCTGATATAATAGATAAGGTAAGTGATGATAATCAAAAGAAAATATTATTAGATATTTCTTTGGAAGAAATATATAAAAAAGAATATAATAAGAATAAATTTATTAGTTATATTAATAGAATTAAAAAATGGATTATAGAAGATAATAACGAATCTTTAAAAATTCAAATACAAAATGAAATTAATCCAAAGGTTAAAGAAGAACTTATGGTTAAATATACAGAAAATCTCATGGAACTAAGGAGGTATAACATTGAAGAAGACTGAAGAAGTTAATGAAACAAAAACAACTGCTAAGAAAGCTACTAAAAAAGCTGTAAAGCATATTTTAACTTTAGATGAAGTTAAAGAAAATCTTTTAAAACAAAGTAAAAGTAAAAAAGATCTTTATGAAAAAGATATTATAGAATCAACTAAGCATTTAGATATGACTGATGAAGAACAAGAAGATTTTTTGATGTGGTGTAATGATAATTTAGACTATATTAAAGATGAAGATGATGATTTGGATGATCTAGATGATATTGATGATGTTGAGGATCTTGATGAGATGAAGATGATGAAGAAGATGATGAAGATGATAAATCTGATAGATCTAATAGAAAACCTTATAAAGAAACTAAGAAATCTTCAAATACAAGAATAAATGATGCAGTTAAAATGTATCTTAAAGAAATTGGACGAGTTCCATTACTAAAAGCTGAAGAAGATATTGAGATTGCAAAACGTATTGAACAAGGTGATGAAGAAGCTAGAGCTATATTAATTTCTAGTAACTTAAGGCTTGTTGTTTCTATTGCTAAAAAGTATGTTGGTAGAGGAATGTTGTTCTTAGATTTAATCCAAGAAGGGAATATGGGATTAATAAAAGCTGTTGAAAAATTTGATTATACAAAAGGATTTAAATTTAGTACATATGCAACTTGGTGGATTAGGCAAGCTATAACTAGAGCGATAGCTGATCAAGCTAGAACAATAAGAATTCCTGTTCATATGGTTGAAACTATTAATAAACTTACAAGAATTCAAAGACAGTTGGTTCAAGATTTAGGTAGAGATCCTACAGCTGAAGAAATTGCAGCTAAAATGGAAGGTATTACTCCTGAAAAAGTAAGAGAAATTCAAAAGATTGCTTTAGAACCAGTATCTTTAGAAACTCCTATTGGTGAAGAAGATGATTCTAGTTTAGGAGATTTTATTGAAGATAAAGATGCGTTAAGTCCTGATCAATATGCAAATAATCAATTATTGAAAGATGAAATTAATAGAGTTTTAGAAGGATTAACTGAAAGAGAAGAAAAAGTATTAAGACTTCGCTTTGGTTTATATGATGGAAGAACTAGAACATTAGAAGAAGTTGGAAGAGAGTTTAATGTTACAAGAGAAAGAATTAGACAAATAGAAGCAAAGGCATTACGTAAACTTAGACATCCATCTAGATCAAAAAGATTACGTGATTTTACAAGTTCAAACTAATGTTAGATATTAGATTACAAACAATATATGATATGTTAAAAAAAGGTATGATTGTAGCTGATATAGGAAGCGATCATGCCTTTCTTCCAATTGAACTAGTGAAAACTGGAAAGAGTGAAAAAGTTTATGCATGTGAAATTGCTGATGGACCATTATTAAGAGCAAAAAACAATATAGAAAAATATGGATTTAGTGATAAAGTTATTGCTATTAAAAGTGATGGTTTAAATAATGTTCCAATTGATACAGAAGCTATAGTAATTGCAGGGGTTGGATTTTATACAGCAAAAAAAATATTTGAAGATAATTTGTCTAGACTAGATAAATTTAAGCAAATAATAATTCAAGTTAATTCAGATATAGATTTATTAAGAAAATGGATTAGTGATAATAACTTTACAATTGAAAATGAAATTATAGTTAAAAAAAGACATTATTATACAATAATTGAAATTAGTACTAAATATAATGAAGGATATAACAGTAAAGAATTACTTTTTGGTCCTATATTAATGAAAACTAAAACTGATGTTTATATTGAATATTTAAATAAAGAGCTTATTAAGTATAAAAAAATCCTTCCTAAGGTAGATGACAATAAGAAGGAAGAGATTAATAAAAAAATAAAATTTATAAATGAAATATTAAAATAAAAAATCAGATTATTATTCTGATTTTTAATTATTGAATCGAATTAACAGCTTTTGCTAAACGAGATTTTTGGCGCGCTGCATAGTTTTTATGTTTTAAATTATTAGCAACAGCTGAATCTAACATTTTATTTGCTTTATTTAATGCTTCAGCTGCAACAGCTTTATCGTTAGAAGCAACAGCTAATTTTACATTTTTGATTGCTGTTTTTAAAGCGGTTTTTTGTCCAGCTTGAGCTCTACCTTTTTTTAAGTTTGTTATAGCACGTTTCTTTTGTGATTTAATATTTGCCATTTTGCACCTCCTGTATATCGACTTTTCGATTATAGCAAAAGCAATTTCAAATTGCAACAAAGCCGTGCTATAATCACATGGGAAGGTGTTTTATGAAAATTATATTTATGGGTACTCCAGAGTTTGCTTGTGGTATCTTACAAAGTTTGATAGATGAAGATTATAATGTTGTTGCTGTTGTTTCTCAACCTGATAAAAAAATAGGTAGAAAACAAATATTAAAAAACACACCAGTAAAGTCATTAGCTTTAAAGTATGGAATTCCAGTTATTCAACCTATAAGAATAAGAAATGAATATGAAGAGATTCTTTCATATAAACCAGATATGATTATTACGTGTGCTTATGGACAAATACTTCCTAAAGAATTATTAGATACTCCTAAATATGGTTGTATTAATGTTCATGCATCATTACTTCCAAAATATAGGGGAGGTGCACCAATTCATTGGTCTATAATTAATGGAGAAGAAAAAACTGGTGTTACTATAATGAAAATGGTAGAAAAAATGGATGCTGGTTGTATGTATCTTCAAGAAAGCATTGATATTAATGAAGCTGATACTACTGAAATATTACATGATAAGTTAAAAGAATTAGGAAGTAATTTAATTATTAAATTTATTCCTTTATTTAAAGAAGGTAAATTAGAGTGTGTAGAACAAGATGAATCTAAGGTTACTTTTGGGTTTAATATAAGTAAAGAAGATGAATTTGTAGGCTTTAAAGAAAGAAATGTAAGAGATATTTATAATCATATCAGAGGACTTATTAGTTGGCCTGTTGGGTATGGTATAATAGAAAACAAGCGTGTAAAATTTCATGAAGTTAAAATGGAATACAAAGATCATAATTATAAAATGGTCAAATAATTGATTTTAATGATGGAATGAAAATAGCTTGTAATGGTGGTTATATTTATGTAATGATGTTACAGATGGAAGGTAAATCTAAAATTACATTTAAAGAATTTAACAATGGTTATGGCAAAATGCTTTTAAACAAATGTTTTAAATAGGGAAGGTTAATTGATGGAACAATCAAAAATTAGAAATTTTTCAATAATTGCACATATAGATCATGGTAAATCTACTTTAGCTGATCGTATTTTAGAGCATACAAATACAATTGAGCAAAGAGAAATGAAATCTCAGTTACTAGATCAATTAGATTTAGAAAGAGAAAGAGGAATTACTATTAAATTAAATGCTGTACAACTAAAGTATAAAGCTGAAGATGGACAGGACTATATATTTCATTTAATTGATACTCCAGGTCATGTAGATTTTACTTATGAAGTGTCAAGATCTTTAGCAGCATGTGAAGGTGCTATTTTAGTTGTGGATGCTGCTCAAGGCATTGAGGCACAAACTTTAGCAAATGTGTATCTTGCATTAGATAATAACTTGGAGATAATTCCAGTTATTAATAAAGTTGATTTGCCAAATGCTGATGTAGACTTAGTTCGCAAAGAAATAGAAGATGTTATTGGTTTAGATACAAGTGAAGCACCTTTAATTTCTGCAAAAAATGATATTAATATTGATAAAGTTTTAGAAGCAATAGTAAAACATGTACCTGAACCTAAAGGAAATTCTAAAGCACCTTTAAAAGCATTAGTATTTGATTCTATTTATGATACTTATAGAGGTGTTATTGCTTTTGTAAGAGTTAAGGATGGAGAAATCAAACCTGGAGATTCTATTAGATTTATGGCAAGTGAAGCAGTATATGAGGTTACTGAAGTAGGTGTTAGGACACCTAAAGAAATTAAAACAGATAAATTATCTTGTGGTGAAGTTGGATGGATAGCTGCAAGCATAAAAAATATAAAAGATGTTCAAGTTGGAGATACAATTACTTATAGTAAAAATGGAGCAACAGAACCACTTCCAGGTTATAGAAAAATGAATTCTATGGTTTATTGTGGTCTATATCCTACAGATAGTAATAAATACAATGATTTAAGAGAAGCATTAGAAAAACTTAGTTTAAATGATTCAGCTCTTTATTTTGAAGCAGAAACATCTCAAGCTTTAGGTTTTGGTTTTAGATGTGGGTTTTTAGGGTTGCTTCATATGGATGTTATTCAAGAAAGATTGGAAAGAGAATATAATCTTGACTTTAATTGCGACAGCTCCTTCAGTTATATATCATGCTTATTTAACAGATGGAACTATGGTTGAAGTAGATAATCCTGCAAAGTTTCCACCAACCCAAAAAATATCAAGAATTGAAGAGCCTTATGTTAAAGCTTCAATAATGGTTCCTAATGAGTATGTAGGTCCTATTATGGAACTGTGTCAAGCTAAAAGAGGTATCTTTAAGGAAATGATTTATATTGATAATACTAGAAATCAATTAGTGTATGAACTACCTTTAGGAGAAGTTGTATTTGATTTCTTTGATAGATTAAAATCTAGTTCAAAAGGATATGCTTCTTTAGACTATGAATTAATAGGTTATAAAGAAGGTAAACTTGTAAAAATGGATATATTGTTAAATGGAGAAATTATAGATGCTTTAAGTGTTATTATATTTAGAGATTTTGCATATAGAACTGGTAATGCAATGGCTTCTAAACTTAAAGAATTAATTCCTAGACAACAATTTGAAATACCTGTTCAAGCTGCGATAAATGGAAAAGTTATCGCAAGAACAAATATTAAAGCATTAAGAAAAAATGTATTATCCAAATGTTATGGTGGAGATATTACAAGAAAGAAAAAATTATTAGAAAAACAAAAGGAGGGAAAGAAACGCATGAAGGCTGTAGGCTCTGTTGAAATTCCTCAAGAAGCTTTCTTGGCTGTTCTTTCTATGGATAATGAAAATTAAAAGACTTTATAAAAAAGAAATAGACTTTATTTATAAAAAATATGTAGTAAATCATTTTGATGAAGATGAATTAAGGCCTTTGAAATCAATAAAATATTTATATAAGAAAAAATTATATAAATGTTTTAAGGCTGTGGTAGATAATGTTACAGTTGGATATGCTTTCTTTTATGTAAATGGTGATGATATATTATTGGATTATTTTGGAATAATAGATAAATATAGATCTAAAGGATATGGTAGTTTGTTTTTAAGAAAAATATTAAAAAAATTAAAAAAGAAAACTATTTATATTGAAGTAGAAGACCCTGATTTTAGTATTAATGAAAATGATAGATTTATTAGAGAAAGAAGAATTAATTTTTATAGTAGAAATGGTGTTTATTTAAGTGATTTAAAGGTACTATTATTTGATGTTAACTATAGAATAATGACATCTAAATCTAATGATTATGAAACTACTAAAAATCATTTTTTAAATATGTATATTTCTATGATGCCGTTAAGGAATTTTGAAAAGAATGTGGTTGTGTATTAATGAGTATAAAATCTTTATATTTACATGTTCCATTTTGCAAAACAATATGTGGATATTGTGACTTTTGTCATTTTTTATTTAATGAAGAAAAAGCTAATAATTGGTTAATAGCATTAGAAAANGAAATTAAAGATAAAAANATTAATAAAGACCTTGAAACTATTTATATTGGTGGAGGAACACCAACTTCATTAAATATTATTCAACTTGAAAAACTACTGGCTATAATGGAACCTTATTCTAAAAATGTAAATGAATATACAATTGAAGTAAATCCAGAAACAATAGATGAAGATAAAGTTAAATTACTTAAAAAATATAATATAAATAGAGTAAGTATTGGTGTTCAAACAAGTGATAATAGGTTACTTAAATTAATGAATAGATTTCATGATTTTAATACAGTTATATATTGTGTAAATTTATTTAAAAAATATGATATTAATAATATTTCAGTGGATGTAATGTATGGAATACCTACTCAAACATTAGATGATTTAAATAAAACATTAGATGATGTTCTTAGTTTAGATATTCCTCATATTTCAATTTATTGTCTAACAATAGAACCAGATACTTTGTTTGATAGATTAAATTATAAAGAAGTAGATGAAGATTTAGATGCAGATATGTATGATTTAATTAATAATAAATTAATTAGTAATGGATTTTTTCAGTATGAAATAAGTAATTATTCTAAAAAGGGATATGAATCTAAACATAATTTAACTTATTGGAATTATAATGATTTTTATGGTATTTCATTGTCTTCTAGTGGAAAAGAAAATAATGTNAGATATGATAACACAAAAGATTTTAATAAATATTTAAATGGTGATTATATAGAAAATAAGGTTATTTTAAGTCAAGATGATTTAATGTTTGAACATATTATGATGGGTTTAAGAAAAAAAGAAGGAATAAACATCAGAGATTTTAATTTGAGATACAAAACATCTTTAATTGATAAGTATAAAGATGTAATAAAATCATTAATAAACGATGGTTTAATAGAAATAAACAATGAATATATTAGATGTAGTGTTAAAGGATTGTTAATTTCAAATGATGTTATTGTAAAATTTATGATTTAACACTTGTTTCATTTGTATATAAATGATATGATTTAATAGCTTTTTTACTGGGTTTATCCGGTTCCTCATCGATTTACTCGGTTTAAAAGGACTTAGATATAGGAGGAAAAACATGTTATCAAAAGAAGAAAAAACAGCAATCATTGAAAAGTATGCACGTTTTGAAGGTGATACTGGTTCAATAGAAGTACAAGTAGCAGTTTTAACAGAAAAAATAAACAGACTTACAGTACATCTTAAAGAACATAAAAAAGATCATCATTCAAATAGAGGTTTAATGAAGATGGTTGGTCGTCGTAGAAATTTCTTAGCTTATTTACGTGATACAGATGTAAATAGATATCGCAATCTAGTAGCAAGTTTAGGTTTAAGAAAATAATAATTTTAATGTGAAATAAACCCCAAAAGTTAGATTGAACACAATACTAACTTCTGGGGTTTTATATTGTTTTTAAAAATGAACGGGTGTATATTATTTAGTAGAGGTGTATATGCAGGTATTAAAAGAAGAAACTAGAAATCAAATTTTAGAATCAACTAGACAAGATATTATTACCTATGGTATAGATAATGTTTCTCTTAGAAGAATAGCTAGAAACATAGGTATGAGTCCTAGTAATATTTATAATTACTTTAAAAATAAGGAAGAATTAATTGAGTCTATTGTTTTACCGGGTATACAGCAAATTGATAAATTGTTTAGTGATATTTCTAATAATAGGCTTGAGTTTAATTTAAAGGAAATAAATAATTCAAAAAGTGATTTTGCTAAATTAAGTGTTGAACAATTAGCGGTTAAAATATTTGAATTATATAAGAAATTAGATGTAGCTGTTATAATTATTTTAGGTAGTGAACAATACATAGAGAGTATAAATAAATGGATATGTAATACTTTATATAATAATTATGAACATTATTTTGTTGATGAATGTAATGAATTTGAAAAGAAATTTTTTGCTGAATTAATTTCATTTGCAATAATACAAGGTTTTAAGAAAGTACTAGATAATGCTGAATATTGTATTGAAAATAATATTAATGTACCAAAAATGTTAGAGAGGTATTTAAAAATTTTCTTAGGTTGAAAGGAATAAATATGAGTTATATACAATTTAAAGATGTTAAAAAAGTATATACATTGGGTGAAGTTAAGATAGAAGCCTTAAGTGGCGTTAATTTTGATATTAATAAAGGTGAAATTGTAATAGTTGCAGGAGCTTCAGGTGCTGGTAAAAGCACCATTTTAAACATTTTAGGAGGTATGGATAGTCTAACTTCTGGTGAAATTATTGTTGATGGTGTAAGAATAGATCAAATGAATGAAAAAGAATTAACTTATTATCGAAGAGATGATATAGGTTTTGTTTTTCAATTTTATAATTTAGTTCAAAATTTAACAGCTCTAGAAAATGTAGAGTTAGCTACAGAAATATGCAAGAATCCTTTATCACCTTTAAAAGTTATGGAACAAGTAGGGTTAAAGGATAGAATTAACAATTATCCTGCACAATTATCTGGTGGAGAACAACAAAGAACTGCAATTGCAAGAGCTCTTGCAAAAAATCCAAAACTATTACTATGTGATGAGCCTACTGGTGCATTAGATTATGTAACTGGTAAACAAATTTTAAAGTTACTTCAAGATACTTCAAGAAAATATAATATGACAGTTGTGATAATTACACATAATCTTGCAATATGTCCTATGGGAGATAAAGTTTTAAGAGTTAGAAACGGTAAAGTCACTGATACAATCATTAACGAAAATCCTACGTCAATTGATGAGATTGAATGGTGATTGATATTATGAACAGAACACTATTAAAAGATTCATTTAGATTAATAAAAAAGACATTTGGAAGATTTTTCTTACTTACAAGTATTGTTGCTCTAGGTGTATCCTTTTTTGTAGGAATTAAGGCTAGTGCACCTATAATGTCATATAACGTTAATAAATATAATGAAGAATATAAGTTGATGGATTTTACAATATATTCATCATATGGATTTGATGATAATGATATTGAAGAACTTTCGAAACTTGATTATGTTTCATATGTGGAAGATAGTAATTTTGTCGATGTTTTAAGTTCAATAGATTCATTAAAACTTGTCTTTAGAGTGCATGCAATTACTGATGATATTAATAATTTTAAACTTATCGATGGACGATTGCCTAAAAATGAAAAAGAATGTGTAATTGAAAGAAGTGTATTTTATTTTAAAGATTTAAAAATAGGGGACAAGATTAAATTAGAAAGACCTGATGACGATTTAGATGATTTTTTAGTTAATGATTATTTTGAAGTAGTTGGTTTTGTACTTAGTCCTTATTATATAAATCAAGATATTGGATTTAGTACTTTAAATAATAGAAACTTGAATTCATTTTTATATGTTACTAAAGATACTTTTAATATGGATTATTACACTGAAGTATCTTTGACATTTAAAAATGATATTGAAGATTCATTTGGAAGTGAATATAAGGATGTTTCTAAAGAACTTAAAGAAAAGTTAGAAAAATTTGGAGAAGTTCAAGTTTTAAATAGAAAAGATAAAGTATTAGATGAAGCATATGAAGAATATTATGATGGATTAGAAGAATATGAAGATGGACTGGAAACATTTAATACTGAAATAGCGGATGCTCAAAAGGAAATTGATGATGCTAAAAAAGAAATAAAAGATGGTGAAAAAGAAATAAAAGATGGCTATAAAGAACTAGCCGATAAAGAAATAGAAGTAGAAGCAGAGTTAATAAAAGGCGCTAGAGAAATTGAAGATAACAGAAATGCTTTAGGAGTAGCTCATGCACAATACATGCAAGCAAAAGAAGAATTTGCAGTTAAAAAAGTTGAATTAGAAGGTATGATAAGCCAAATAGATGGTGGAATATCTCAAATAGATGGTGGACTATCTCAAGCTTTGGCAGGAGTAACTCAAGCACAACAATCAGTTACACTACTTCAACAATTAATTACAGGAATTGAATTACAGATTGCAGCTCTTGATCCTAATAATCCAAATTATGCTACTGATTATGCAAATTTAAGTGGACAATTAGCATTATTAAATAATAATTTAGCTACAGCACAAGCAATTTTAGCTCAAACAGAAGCAACAGTAGCTTCTTTACAGGCCCAAAAAAATGATTTGTTATCTAAAAAGGCACAAATACAAAGTGGATTAGCTGAAGGTCAAAAAAAGTTAGATGATGCTGGAACAATGATTGATAGTGGTTTTAGAGAACTTACTAATGCAAGTGTTAAACTTGATGAAGCTAGAGTTGAAGCAGAAGAAGAGTTTAGAAAAGCTAGACAAGATTTAAAAGATGCTGAAATTGAAATAGCTGATGCAAAGATAGAACTTGCTGATGCTATTAAAGAATTTGAAGAAGAAAAAATTGATGGTCAACAAGAATTAGATGAAGCTAAAGCTGACCTAGAAAAAGCAAAACAGGATATAGAAGATTTAGAAGATGGTGAATGGACTGTGTTAAGCAGACAAGAACACTATTCATCAAAAACATATTCAGATACCATTAGTCAAATGACAGCAATTGGTAATGTTTTCCCAGTATTCTTTTTCTTGGTTGCATCTCTTGTTTGTTTAACAACTATGACAAGAATGATAGATGAACAACGAGGACAAATTGGAATATATAGAGCTTTAGGATATAGAGAATTAGAAATTTATTATAAATATATAAATTATGCTTTACTTGCAACTTTGATAGGCGGATTAATTGGCAGTATTAGTGGATTATTACTTTTCCCAAGAGTTATATATAATGCATGGAATATGATGTATAACTTACCAAAGTATCAAACATTAATACCATGGGATTTAATCTTTATTGCAAATGTTAGTTTTATTATTGTTATGTTACTTACAACTTATTTAACATGCAGAAGCGAGATTAAAGAAGTGCCATCACAATTATTAAGACCTAAGGTTCCTGTTGCTGGAAAATCTATTTTAATTGATAGAATTGGTTTTATTTGGAATAATATTAATTTTTCTACAAAACTTACCATTAGAAACATTGTTAGGTATAAAAAAAGGTTTTTTATGACTGTAATAGGTGTTGCAGGATGCAGTGCTTTAATTATTACAGGACTTGGTATAAGAGATTCTATTGGTACAATAGTTGAAAAACAATTTAATGAAATATATAAATTTGATGGTTCTATAATGTTTGAAGAAGATACAACTATTTCAGAAGGAATAGTAATTTATAATGAAATATTAGAACACAATGAAACAAATGATGCCTTATTAGTAACAACATATGATGGTAAAGTTTTCTATAATAATAGAGAAGAAGTTATTAAAGTTACTATAACTGATGATATAGAAAAAATTAATGATTTTTATGTATTTAGAAATAGAAAAGATCTTTCACCAATAGAATTAAAAGAAGAAGGTGTAATCATTAATGAAAAACTTGGAGAATTATTAAATATAAATATTAATGATGTCATTAAAATGGAAAGTGAAAATGGTTTAATTAAACAAGTTAAGGTTATTGGTTTAACTGAAAATTATGTTAATAATGAATTGTTTATGAGTAGTACATACTACAAAGAAGTATTTAATACTAATTTAGCTAATAATACTGTTATTATTAAAGCTAATAATCCAGAAGATACACAAATATTTCAAGATGAACTTTTAGATATAAAAGGTGTTGATTCAATAAGTTTTAATAGTTTTGCAATAGAAACTTTTAATGGAATGGTATCGGGATTAAATTCAATAATGATAGTAATAATACTAGCAGCAGCATCACTTGCATTTGTAGTATTAAGTAATTTAACAAATGTAAATATATCTGAAAGAGAAAGAGAACTAGCTACTTTTAAAGTGTTAGGTTTTACTCAAAAAGAAATTAACATGTTTATTTATAAGGAAAATTTAGTTTTAACTTTTGTAGGTGCAATTGCAGGAATTCCTTTAGGTAAAATATTGCATAAATATATTATTTATTTAGTAGAAATGGATAGTGTAATGTTTAGTAGAGAAATAAATAATACTAGTTTAATATTTGCGGTTGTACTAACTTTAGTATTTTCATTGTTTGTTAATGTATTTATGGCTAGAAAACTAAAGAATATAAATATGGTAGAAGCTTTAAAGAGTGTAGAATAATGAATTATGTATATATATTAAAATGTAGTGATGGTAGTTTTTATACAGGATGGACTAATGATTTAAAAAAAAGATTAAAAACACATAATAATGGCAAAGGATCAAAGTATACAAGAAATAGATTACCTGTAAAATATGTCTATATTGAAGGGTTTGAAAATAAAAATGATGCACTTAAAAAAGAGTACTATATTAAAAGATTAAGTAAAAAGGAAAAGCTAAAATTAGTAAAAAGCATTAATCTTGAAAAGTATTTTTATATGTATGATAATTAATACAGGAGGAGAATTTATGGAAGAATTAAAAATTTATCGTTGTAAACATTGCGGAAACATTGCAATTAAACTTCATGATGCAAAAGTACCTTTAGTATGTTGCGGAGAAAAAATGAGCTTATTAGAAGCTAATACAGAAGATGCAGCAGGCGAAAAACATGTTCCTGTTGTAACAAGAGAAAACAATCGTATTAAGGTAAATGTTGGAAGTGTTGATCATCCAATGGTTCCTGAACACTGGATACAATTTATTATTTTACAAACTGAAAAAGGATACAGAGTTGCATTCTTAAATCCTGGAGAGCATCCATCTGTAGACTTCTATGATGATGAACCTGTAGTTGCTGTTTATGAATATTGTAATCTACATGGATTATGGAAGACTTCAGTTTAGTAAATTTAATGTTAAAAAAATTAAAAAACCTATTTATTAGGTTTTTTATTATGTTATACTTTATCATGGCAAAGGAGTTGATTTTATGTTGAAATATAGAAATGTTGTATCAGGTTTGTTATTATCAATTTTTACTTGTGGTATTTATATGATTTATTGGTTATATAAAATTACAGAAGATTTAAAGTATGAATTAGATAATGATAATAATCCAACTTTGGATATAATTCTTATGTTTGTAACATGTGGTTTGTATTCATATTACGTATTTTATAGAAATGCTAGACAAGTATATTTAGTAGAAGAAAAACATGGAGTTTATTCTACAGATAATTCTATACTTCATTTAATTTTAGCGATATTTGGGCTAGGCCTAGTTGCTTTAATACTTCAACAAGAAGCATTAAATAATATTGTTAATGATAACGAAGATTTTATTGATCCTTTGAGCTAATGATAAAAAAAGTTTTAGTATTATTGATTATTTTTGGAATAGTTGTTTTAAATAATATATTGTTTGATACAGGATGTATTTTTAAAGCAATTACAGGAATTCCTTGTCCTTCATGTGGTATGAGTAGGGCATGGATACTTGCATTAAGTGGAAATATTAAAGAAGCATTATATTATCATCCTTTATTTTGGATAATAATAGTTATTGCAGTAATGTATTTTCTTAAAGAAAAAGTTAATAATAAAATATGGTTGTTAGTATTAGTGTTAGTAATTCTTGTGTATTTTATAAGGATGTATTTATATTTTCCTCATACAATACCAATGGATTATAATAAAAATAGTCTGTTTTCTAGTATATTTGGTGATATTAGGTAGGATAACCTACCTTTTCATTTTTAAAAATGTTAGAATATAACAGGTGTAAATTTTAAAAAAGAAAAGTAGAGGTAAAATATGACAAAACAAGAATTTAGTTTTGATTTTTGCGGTAATACTATAAAAGTAGAGCATGGCGAAATAGCAAAACAGGCGGGAGGGTCTGTATTAATACGTTACGGGGACACTGTAGTTCTTTCAACAGCTACAGCTTCTAAACAAGCTAAAGATATAGATTTTTTCCCATTAACAGTAAGTTACGAAGAAAAATTATATTCTGTTGGTAAAATACCAGGAGGATTTTTAAGAAGGGAATGTAGACCAAGTGAACATGCAACTTTGACTGCTCGTTTAATTGATAGACCTATTAGACCATTATTTGCGGAAGGATTTAGAAATGAAGTTCAAGTAGTTAATACAATTCTTTCAGTTGATCCTGATTTAAGTTCAGAAATGGCAGCATTATTAGGAGCATCTTTATCATTATGTGTTTCAGACATTCCTTTTAATGGTCCAGTTGCTGGAGTTATAGTAGGTAGAGTTGATGGAGAACTTATTATTAATCCAAGTGTAGAACAAATGTCAAAATCTGATATTAATTTAACAGTTGCTGGTACAAAAGATGCAATAAATATGGTTGAAGCAGAATCTAAAGAAGTTTTAGAATCTGATATTTTAGATGCATTATTATTTGGACATGAACACATAAAATTATTATGTGAGTTTCAAGAAGAAATCATAAAAAATTGTGCAAAGGAAAAGATGGAAGTAATTCTTTATGAAATAGAACAAGATATCAAAGATTATATTGATGAAAATGGTAGAAAGAGATTAGAAGAAGCTGTTTCTATTAAATTAAAACTTGAAAGATATGGAAAGATTGATGAAATAACTGAAGAAATGACAGCTTATTTTGAAGGCTTAGAATATAAGAGTGAAAAAGAAATGAATAATGCTATTAAGCAAGCAAAAGAATATTGTCATGAAATAGTTGCTAATGAAGTAAGAAGACTTATTTCTGTAGATAAGATTAGACCTGATGGAAGAGGATTAGAAGAAATTAG
>JGI24710J26742_10001635_pt1 | contig 20460 bp, 10 predicted proteins | sample BioPla2DNA2_FD_26742 | JGI IMG/M metagenome (IMG submission 26742) | reverse complement strand
CCATATTCCTTTTCCTTTAATTGGTTGGTTAATTAACATCGCAATAATTAACGAGAACACAACAATTAATGGAACGGCAACTACCATCTTAATTAAATATGCTGATAACATTGGCATAATCGTTTGATTTCTTACAATATCAATATAATTTTTAAAACCGACTGGGGTACTAGTAATACCTGTAGCTGCATGGTAATAAGATTCGGTAAATGTTAAATAAAACGAATAAACAATTGGATATAACATTAAAACCACTAATCCAATTAACCACGGACTAATAAATGAAAAGCCTAGTAGCGCTTCTCTTGTGGCTTTTTTCATTTCGCGTTTCTTAAACTTAGATTTAATTCTGCCAACAAAATGCATTAATTTAGAATCATACCACCAATCACCAACTTCTTTTAAATTTAAGTAAAAAAGAATTGGTGCTGCGGCTAATTCAAAGAATGCTAAATATTGTTTGTTATTTAATCTTAACCACGCTAAGATGAAAATAATAACCAAACCGATAAAATACAACAAGTTTAAAACTGATGATTGTTTTTTCTTTAAGACATTGATTAAGATGAAAATAACTAAGTAAGCTAAGACTAATATAAATCTCGATAAATACTTAAAGATTAACTCGAAATAAGTAATACCAGCTTCATAATCAATACCCAAATAACTCTTAATAGCTAAATATACGATTAGAGGTATTAAAAAGGCATTAATTATTATTGGGGTAATTTTAACTTGATCATTTCTCATAAAATCACCTCATAATTATGTGGTAACACATTGTGTGTACCAATGGTTTTTGCCTTAGTAGTGTAATTTACGATGATTACTACTCCGTTAGAATATGTGTTTTTAACGACACCAATTTCAAGTACCTCTCGTGAGATGATACTTGCTCCCATTGTGTGTTTTAAGGCGTTATTGATGAAATTATAGTTATCAATAATTTCGTCTTTATAATCACTATAATAAGTTGAGTAATATTTAGAAGAATCAGTATTTCTCATCTTAAACGTTGGTTCACTCGTAAGGATATAACTTGGATAAATATTAAAATCAACCATTTGCAATAATCTTTCTCTACCCATCGCATTGAAGTTTAAGTAAGGAGTATACTTAGGCATTATTCCTTGCAAAATAATCGGAACTAGTGGAACTAAGTCGGTATAGTATTGATACTGGCTATTAGCGATTGGCATATTAAGATAAGCGTCAACATGTCCCCATAAATAACTATTAGGTCTTGACAGTAATAAATTTTCATTTAATTTTGCCAGTTCAACATAATGATTCATTGATTCGGTTCGGTCAAGAATTTGTTTGTCATAAATAGAGAATAGTTTACTTCCCATTGATTCGGCTTGAAGACCAAGATCATATTTATCTAAAAACTTTTGATCGTTTCTAGCTTTTAAAAATGATTGATAAGGTTTTAAATTATAATCAATTCTTGTTCCAGATCCAGTATTAATTTCCTTTTTCATTAATAGTTTTGAAACATTTTTAGCGACATCACGAATCTCATTAATTCGTTTGGATTTACCACTTGGATCGATATAATTTTGCGATAAGTAAACTTGGTTCCCATCTTCATGGACTTCTTCAAAAAATTGTTTGTAATCACCATAATTACCGAAGAAATTCATATTAACTAACCCTGATGATACTCCTTCTTTAGAGTATCCTAAAAGCGTTGTTTGTTGATTATTAATTCCCTTTTCTTTTAATTCTTCATAAATTTGATTAACTTCTGCAGCAGTTGTCATCGTAACACGTCGTTTTGAAAATAGTGATGGTTCTAAATCACTCATTAAATATGTTAAATGAAGGGTGATATCATCTTTTGGTGTTACTTTTTCAACTAAATTGTGATCTAGTAAATGTTTTTGATAATCATTAGCGATCCCGACATAACTAGCGTTATTATGTAAAAACTTATAGTTTATTTCATAATCACTTCTAGTTCTAGCGGAATCAATATAGTCACTACCAGCACCAGCTCTATCAATAATTCGGCGGTGTAATTCTCTAAAATAGAATTTAGTTGAAGCTCGGTTATAGTTTAAGTTATCAGTATAGAAATCAGCAGTCAAGATTGATTGTTGAGCACCTTTTGTAATGTGTGCATACAATCCAGACTCGTTAACTTCATGAATAATTCCAAATAGCGGAACACTTAAGTTATTATAAAACGTCATCGTATAACCAGCATCATCACCGTAAAATCTACCATTAAAGACTTGAGTTCTTGGTTCATCGTGTCTGACTAAAGCTCCAACTCCATCAGGAATTAAAGTATATGCTGGGAAATAATTTTCTCTAGTTGACCCTAAGTAAGGAAATAGGGTAACTGCTGTAACGGTATATTCACCAATTTCTTCTTCAATACTTGCTTGTGGTATTTCAAAGGTTAATTCACCATTAGTTAATTTAATATCAACATTAAATTTAAAATTTAATTTTTTAATATTAACTTCAGCTGATAACATTCCATTAATCTTATTGATTTTAACTTCAACGTTATTCTTCTTATAACTACCAGCTACTAATTCAAATGGCGCTTCTGGTGATTGAATTCCTGGAGCGAATCTAACATCGGCAAAGTTATATAGACCGTCTGAGAAAATATTTGATTGTTTCGGGTTATTAGTTAAAACATAATCAATCCAAATTCCTGAATTAATTCTTTGACGGTTAGCTAAGTTACCTTCTAGTTTCCCGTTAAATCCTTGATGCGTTGGTCTTGAACTATAATAATGATTAGAAACTTTATCATACACAATAATACTGAATGAATCTTTTTCTAAATAGACTTTAATTTTATCGTCTTCTAATTCTGGATAACTGACGAAATTGTATTTCGTTAAGTATTCATTATCCGGAACGAATTTCATATTAGCATGATAAAAGGCTAGCTTCGCTGGATCAACGGCTTCAGTTTGAGTATAACGAGAACTTTCTAATAGTTTTGTTTCAATATAACCAAAGTTTTCAATAACTTCACCATACTCATTATTTTTAGTAATGGTAATACCTCTGGCAATAATNAAAGTTAGTGAACTAATTAAAATTAATACTAAAAAATAGATTAATCCTTTACGCACGATTAGTCACCTCCTTAATAATGTCTAAGAATAAGTTAATAACTTCACTTAGTAAAATATAAACAATAATAATCATTACTAACATCATTACCGCAGTAAAGATAGAAATAAAGATATTACCTAAAGTAGGTTTAGTATCATAAAAATGAATTTCTTTAACCATCAAGATTAAATATAGAGCGGTAACACCAATTCCTGCATATAACAATGTTTGGTAAATGAATCCTTCATTTAACGTTAAAACTTGACTGACTAATGTTACAATTGGAAAAGTAATTGTCATTGGTAATAAGGCAGTAACTGTTCCTTGGAAAACATTTGACAGAGTTCCTTCACCTTCTCTAATAGAAGACACTAAATAGTTAGCAACGACCCATAATCCCACTGGGACAAATACTTTAATTAATTCTTGTAATAAATTAATTTCTGAGATAATTCGGTCATTAAACGTAAACTTAGTAAAGTAAATAAAAATTAAATAACTGGCAAAGAATAATATTAACATAAGTAATGCCGTTAAGTTAGATGATTTTTTCTCCCGTTTAATCCCATAATAACCATCAGCTGGTTTTTTAAGAACGTAGAAATTATATTTAATTTCACGATAAGTCTTAAAATAAGATAACTCTTTATTTAAAAGTTTAAACGGATAAGCGATATATTGCGTAAAGTTTACAAAATGATTAACAATCATTAAAACGATAATGCCAATAATGACATAAACAATCCACTCTGCACTACTAAGTAGTGATTTATTTCTTACTTCCCAGTATGCATCAGAATACCCTTTTACATCGCGACTTAACTCATAATAAGTCATCGCTTCTTCATAATTGCCTTCAGCGTAATAAGCGTCTCCTAAGCCCTTATTCGCGACATCAAATAAGACATTCATCTTTAAGACTTCTTGCCACGGAACCTTAGAATCTGAATATAATCCTTGTTGGTAATAGTCAATCGCTTTATGGACTAAATCAGCAAAAATCGTTGGTGAAAAGATTTGAAGGGTTGAATCTTTACTATCAACGGCATAGAGGTTATTTTTAGAGTCAACGGCGATTCCTGATGGCGCTTGGAAAAGACCCTTTTGCGCCCCAATATTTTGACCACTAAACATAAAGAGTAATTCGCCTTCATTAGTGTATTCATAAATTCTTCCGTCTTGCCCAATGGCGAAAATAGTATTATATGGACCAACGGTAATATCCTCTAAATCATCTTTACCCCAATTTGATTCTGAATAAACTAAGTTAGCGATGTTTAATTTTAAATATCCTCTTTGACCTTTAGAAATGGTAATTACTAATCCGTTATTATCAATTCCAGCATTATAAACTGGATTAGGTACCATTTTAAACCATTTTCTTCTGGTCTCTTTATCAAATAAGTTTTGTTTAACAATATTTTCAAAAGTACTAGGTAATCTGTTACCACCAAAGAAACCGAAGAACTCACCATCATTTTTAAATTCAGCTAATCCGTTAATATTACCTGATAATACTAAATAAACGTTATTACCACTATCAGTAATAATTTTAGTTGGATAGAACGGATCTTCTTCGGCAAAATATGGTGAATCAACTGGTTTTTGATAAACTTCTGTTTTTTCATATTGATGGGTTGTTTGATTATAACTAAACTTAACTCCTTGACGCAACCCGTAATCAGCTACGTATAAACTACCATCAATTCCAATATGAATTCCTTTCGGTTCTCGTAAGATTCCTTCACCAATAATAAATGTTTGGTCATTTTTTAAATCATAACGAATGACTCGTTTATTTCCAGTATCAGCGATAAAGATATTGTCATGGCTATCAATGAAGATATCTTCTGGATTTTTTAACGTAATTCCTCCTAATAAATTAGTCATCGAAATTGGAATATACGCATCTTGAGTTGGAACAATACTTTTCTTATTCGATGAATAAGTAAACGTATTATAAGTAACTCCGTTAGCTTTTGGTTTAACTTGTGGCACTACTAAGAGTAGCATTAGTGCCGTAATTATTATCAGTATCCTCTTCATTATTTGATACCCGCATGAGCCATTGTATCCATAACTTTAGATTGACTGAAAATAAAGAAGATTAAAGCTGGTAGGAATAAAATTAAACTGCTAGCTGCAGCCATCCCTTGTCCTGCTACAACGTTAGCTTGTGAAGTAATTGAAGTTAGGAAAAAGGCTAAAGTTCTCTTTGACTCATTATTAATATAAGTAAAACTTGTGGCACTATCAGCCCAATAATTTAAAAACGACATAATTGCTACTGTTGATATTGCCGGTTTAATTATTGGTCTAACGATATGATATAAAATTTGCATCTCCGATGCCCCGTCCACTTTTCCGGCATCGATTAATTCATCTGGAGTTTGATCCATGAATTGTTTAAATAAAAATACACTTACTGGCATCGCAATATTAGGTAAGATATGAACTAAGAAAGAATCGACTAAACCTAATTTTGAAATTACTAAATATCTAGTAATTGCTACCGCACTAGAAACGAACATTAAGGCAATAGTATTAATTTCAAATAATAACTTTTTACCTCTAAATCTTAGTTTCGCCAGTGCATATGCAGCAAGTCCAGTAATAATTATCGTGAGTAACACTCCTGTAACTGTAACTAGTAATGAGTTTAAGATATATCTTGATAGCGGAATTGATCCTTGAGAGGCGACACGTCCCAACTCAATAAAGTTATCTAGGGTTGGCTCACGAACAAAAAACCTTGGCGGGAAGGCAAATAATTCGTTTTGCGGTTTAAAGGCATGATTGAAAATAAATAAAATTGGTAATACCATTAATACCGCTAGCGGAATTAATATTAAATAAAATTTAATTTGACTGCGATGATGATCACGAGGGTTAATTTTAGTACCAAAGAAACTAGCCATAATTTAATCCTCCTTTGTCGCAAGTAATTTTTGAGTGACTTTACTAATTACATAAACTAGTAATAATAACGTCACACTAATCGCAGCTGCATAGCCCATTAAATATCTACCAAAACCATAGTCATCAATGTGGTTGACAATTAACTGTCCGGCATTTTGCGGTGTTGGGTTTGACCCTGATAAGGCCACCCCAATCGCCCCAGAGCTAAAGGTCCCAACCACTGACATGATTGCTCCAAAGAGCATTTGTGGTTTCATTTGTGGAATAATAATATGGATAATTTCTTGGCCTTTATTTCGAATGCCATCAACATATGCCGCTTCATATAAGGTTGGATCAATATTTAGCATTCCTGATAACATCGCTAAAAATCCAACTCCCATACTACTCCAAAGGGAAACGACAATCATAATTTTCATTAAATACTCCGGAGATTGTAACCATTGGATTGGTTCTAAAATGATACCCGCATTAAGCAATAAACTATTTAAATAACCGTTGGCATCACCTGAGAAAATAATTTTCCACATTGAAGCTAACGCGACTCCCATTGTTAGTGATGGCGAGTAGAAAATAATTGCCAAAATGGTACGTGGTCCTTTTGGAATTTGAGCCAGCAACCACGCTAGTAAGAATGCTAAAACATATCCGAAAAGTCCAACAATTAACGCAAACTTTAACGTATTAGGGACAACGTTTTGCATAAATACGGTGTCCATTGTAATTAATTCAATATAGTTTCTCACGCCAATTACTTCTGGTGCTTCAATCGTATTGAAATAAGTAAACGATAGTAGAATCGCCATTATTGTTGGAACGACGATAAATAATGTAAATAAAATCCAATACGGAGTTAGAAACCACGCCGGATGATTCATCTTTTTCATTTTTCTACCTCCGTTAACCATAAGTCAATATTGTATATCGAAGGTACAATATAGTTTTTAACGACTACTCCGTTTTTAACATAACCAAATTCAGCCATTTTATAACTAATTTCGCGATTAGAAACTCTAACCGCTTCATCTAAGGCTAGTCTTGGATTCTCTCCGTTATATACAATTTCACTCCAGGCATTACTAATACTACGTTCAACCATGTATGTTCCTGGAATTCTTGCTGCCTCAATTCCATATTTCCATTGTTCGAAGATAACTTCTTTAAACTCTGATGGAATACTTGAAGCCATGAATGCTTGATTATTAGCACTATTCCAAAAATATTGTTTACCATAAGTCGTTTCTAATCTAAATTGGAATTCTTTTTGAACTTCAGTACTCATCCACCATTTTAATAATTTAAATGATTCTTCTGGATATTTAGTGTTTGATAAAATAATTGAACTTTGACCACCAATTGGTGCATATCTTAAAATTTCACCCTCACTATTTTTTTGTCCTGGATGTAAATCCATTTGCCATAACCCATCAAGTTCTACTGCCGCATTTGATAGTAATAAATAAACTGATAAATCAGCAATTCCAATTGGTAATAATCCATATCTAAAATCGTTATAAAACGAACCAACTCTTTGCGGTAAGTTATATAAAGTAAATAAATCACTCATTAACTTAATTCCTTTAATGGTTTCTTCTGAGTTGATTGCTGTCATCATCCCGTCTGGTGTGTAAAGATCACCTTCAAATTGATAAATAAATGGTAGAGTCGCAACGAATGGTTTTAACCCTTCATATTGTGCCAGTGGTACAAAATAGTTAGCACCATAACTTTGTAACAATGGTAAAATAGCAATTACCTCATCCCATGTTTGCGGAATTTCAGTAATGCCGATTGATTCTAAAATATCTCTTCTATAATATGTAACCCAGAAATTTTGCGTTTCAGGAATTCCATAAACCCCGTCCTCAAACACCATTGGGATAAAGGCTCCCTTACTCATAGTTGCGACAATTTCTTCAAAACCTTCAAATTGTCTTAAGTCAAGCGCCGCATTTCTAATCGCAAACTCATATGGTAGCCAGTGATTAACCCCAATCGCTAAATCTGGTGATTGGTTTGTTGTATTAGCTAAAATTAGTCTATTTTCATCTGGCATTTGTGATAGCGTAATTTTTAAATCACCGCTATCATATGTTGAGTCAATCAACATTTGCATAATTTCAATATATTGTCTTGGGTGGTTAACCCAAACCATTAATTCATTTTTTCGCTTTCTTGATACTTCATATGGATTATTAAAATATGATAGTAATAGTTGTTTAAATCCTTCCCACCCACTAACAAAAATATTAGCGAATGGTTTTTTTAGTTTGTGTTCATTATAAATAATAGTTTGTTCTAATTCTAAGTTACCTCTCATCATCCGTTGCATAAGTCCTCCCAGCAACTGACTAACTGATGAGTCTCCATCAGAAAATTGGACCATTCGTGATGGTAATTTATTGATATCTTTTGATAACTTTTCAAGTCTTGCTGCCGCAACTTTCAAGTTTGAAATTGCGGTTGGATCACTCTTAAGTGAAAGACTAACTAATTCATTATAACTATCGGTAATTCGTGCCGACCACTTTAATAAATCATTTTTAGCATGTGGAAAATAATGTTCAATATCCCAGTCTCTAAACATATCGGTTCCGCCGGCAGTATATTTTTTAATGGCTAAACTTAATTCTTGTATTTCTCTCATCGTTAATTTAATGGTTTCAATTAAATTACGATAAGGATAATTTACTACCTCCAAAGTAATTAAGTTTACGCCTTTATTTAAATAAATATACAAATCTTCGCCATCTTTATTTTGCAAGGTGCGGTTAATAAACGAGTTTGAAAACGGAAAACTAACTACTTCTAAATCTTCATACGGAACTTGGCCATTAATATAGACTTTTCTAAATGTTGGCATATCAGTTAACTCGGCTTGACGATATTTGAAAGCTAGTTTATAAAACCCTGCTTCCTCAACTTTCAATTCGTAGTTAACGGCCTCACCACCATTTATCCAAGAGTCACCACTAATCGTATTTAAAATTAAATATTGAGTGTGATAATACTCACTTGATGGATCACGCTCAGCTCTTAACCTAATTGAAGCGCTTGTTCTTGAGAGTAATTCCCGGCTTGATTTTGAAAGATAAGCTTTCGGATAATTATTTGGGTGAAGTGATAAATATTCTTTATAAGTAATTAGTTTTTCAGCTTTAATAACTCTAATTTCACCAATTAAAACTTTACCAGCGTTATGTTCTATTTTTAATGTATCCCCAGGTTTTAAATAAAATCCAAAATAACCCGGATGCATGCCGTCATAATCTTTAATTTTAGTTGTTTGCCATTCTTCTTTTTTAATACTTGAAGGTTGAATTTCATTTTTATAACGGTCTTTTGAAAATTCTGTTTTTTCAAAATAGTAAAGCGATGGTAACTTAATAGTTTGAGCCTCAAAGAATGGTGAGCGATCATTTACTAAAATTGAAATTTGATTATCATTAATTTGATCATTTAAATCAAGATAATCAATTTCAAAATAATAAAGGCCCTTTTTAGGGACGTCATAATTAATGGTAATTTTATCATTCTTTTGATCTAATAAACTCAAAACGTTAGTAGGCTTTCTGTAGTTTTTATAAGAATTAAAATATTTTATATATTTTTCATCTTGACTTAATACAGTGGCTCCTACCATATTACTAGGATCGATTACTGCTTCTACGTTGGAGTTTTCGTTTTCATATTTTAAAAAGTAATTCGTATAACTTTCTTTTAAATTTGACTTTTCATACTTAAAAGAAAGCCCGCTTGTTTCAAAATGAGCATTGATAGTTGTCTTTTTAAAAAATGAACTAACTATTAAAGTTAAAAATATAACTAAAACTAGTCCAATAACAATCTTCTTAGCACCAATACCCTTAATGAAATCGCGAATCCTTTTGAAAAAATCAGATATCTTTAAATAAAATTCTGTTTTTCTTAGTTTCTTCATAATCCCTCCTACTAATATAGTACTAAGAGGGCCAAAAAGTTTAGCCCTCTTAGCTACTAAAAATATTTAATTATTCTGCAGGTGTTTCTTCTGGTGGAGGTAATTCGCCAAATTCGACACCCAATGCAACAAGTTCGTTAATCTTCTTGTTCCATTCACTGGCAAATGTTGGAACAGCATCACGTCCTTGTACATAAAGATTAGCTCTATTATATGGGTTATCTGGGTTTGCAGTCCATACCCAGAAATCTTTATATCCAGCTAACCATTTGTCTAAGTCTGGTTTTGCATTACCGATACTATTAATGCTATCCAATAATCCTGGAATATATTCATTTCCTTCTTTATCAACCATTAACGCTTTAATACGATTCCAAACTTCTGGATAATTCGCAATTGGCCAACGATCGATATGAGAAATATCAGTATTTTCTGCAATTTCAGTTTCTCTTAATCTTTCAGTAATATCCATTCTAGCTTCCCAACCATCCTTACCATAACTCATCCATTTAGCCAGTAAGTAGGCTTCTTCTGGATAGTTAGTAAGTGAACTAACTACGGTATAGTCTAAAATTGTTGGTGGAATTAATTCCCCATCTTTAGATCCGCGTGGATATGGCCAAAAGCCTAATTGTTGGTTATTTTGTTTAGCTTGGTTAATGGCGCCAAAGTTCCATGAACCATCAATTGCCATTGCTTGATAACCAGTGGCAATGGCCCAACCAATATCAGCTACAATTTGATCTTGTTTCTCTCTTTCTGGTGATCCTTCAGGATATTCTGGTAAACGTGCTACACCTGGATTTCTACTAGCATCCATAATGTCAACCGCTTCTTTCATCGCTTCAATCCATGATGGATCATTATAGTTGAATTTACCTGTACTATAATCATAAGTATCATAGCCCATATTAACGTTTTTAGTCATTGGCCACACTTGTTGGAAATCAGGGTTTCCAAACCAAGTTCCAAGACCCATTCTAAAATTGCTAATATTGTTGATATCATAACTAGTTACCGCTTTAGCTAACTCAACCATTTCTGAGTGAGTCCAGTCTTTAACTGGATAACCTGTATCTGGATCAATACGATATTTACCCGCAACTGTTTGTAAGTTTAAATTATCAAACATAGTTAAGTTAACAAAGACACCTTTCATAAACTGAAATGATGGGATTGCATAACGTTTACCATTATAAACTGCTGTTTTAGCAATATTTTCGTAAACTAATTTAGCATCTTCATCAGCATCCCAGTATTGAGCAACGTCTAATGTTAATCCGTTAGCAACAACAGTTGGTACGTTATCAATTGCAAATACGTCAGGAAGTGCATCTTGTTGAGCCGCAGTAATTAAGTTTCCAGTAAATTCTGCTCCTGATCCACCAATTTCAGTCCAAGTAACTTTAATGTGTGGATATTTTTCCATAAATGCATCTAATAGTTGATAGTTAACTTCGGTACGGTTCCAGTCAGCATATTGAAGATATACTGTTTTAGGTTTATCGTTGCCACCATTTGGTGGAGTTGGTCCTGGAGGTTTAACTTCACCACAAGCAACTAATAAAATCGCAGCAAAAAACACTAATAAAATCGTTGTTATTTTTTTCATATTTTACAACTCCTCTTTATTAATTGAATTCGCGATATAATAAAATTTCTTTGAATAAGAATACTCCCGCTACATCTCCTTCAGCAATTGGTCCGAAGTCGATTTCAAATTTAACACCACTTGTTGGAGCATCAAGAGTGAATCTAATCATTACTGTAACAAATTCGCCTACTTGTTCATTAGTAATTGCAATATCATATTTATTATCAGGTAATATTGAACGATAACCTTGACTTGGAACAGTTAAATTAACTCTTAAACTTCTAGCAACACTTGCTTTAACTACTAATTTAACTACGTAGTCACCGGCGTCTAAGTTAATGCCATCTTGATATACGTGAGGAACATATGGGTCTCCGCCTAAACCAGTAGTTGTTACTTCTAAACATTGTTCAACAGTCATCTTCATTGAACCAAGATCGCCACCACCGGCGTTTTCAAAGGCAAATCCGTGAGTAGCTAAACCATCACCGTTATATAGTTTTTCAGGAGCTTCAGCTACATCTTTTTCTTTAACTGATAAGTTAGAGAATTTGATAACTCTTCCAGCCATTGGATCATCTGCGGTATCAGGATCAAGATCAAAGTTAGGGATTGATGAACCAAATTCAAATTTAGCCATTGCTAATCCTTCATAATCAGCAGGTACAGTAAATTCAATTGAATGTGTTACTTTTTCTGCAGTAACTGCAACTATTCTTGATTCTTCCGGAATTAAGTTAACCCATCCTTTAGCTTCACCTTGAGTAACTAAGGCAGTCATATTGAATGCTTCATCGCCTTGAACATCAAATTTAAAGACATATGTCTTACCTGGTTCTAATGCAAATAATGGTTGGCTATCATCAGCTGGATCTCTTGTTAAAGCAATCTTGTCTTGGATGAATTGTATTGTCCAGTTATCTGAAGCTCCGGCTTTCTTCTTAATGACAATAATAAATTCTCCGTCCATAACATATAGTTTGCCCATTGATCCATCCCAAGTGTTAGTAAAGAATCTCCATCCATATGATGGATCTAATTCAGAGTTAACTAAATATTCTGGTAAATCAGCTTCTACAATTTTAACATCATCTAATTCCCAAACGGCAGGTTCGCCTTTACCAAACATAAAGACTAATTTACCTAGTTTTGGAGTTTGATGACATGTAAAGATATATGAATATTCTTTCCAGGTAGTTTCTGCGCTTGGTGATAATTTTGCCATAATTGGAACTGGATGTTGTGAATCAAAGCCATCAACTACTTCAAGTCCAAATGTTCTAGCAACTGATGATTTTAATCTAAATGATAATTTATATGTCTTACCAGCAACAATAGGAATTTCTTCTTGATAAACTTGAACTGACCAATCTTCTCCGCCTGTAGCGGTAACATTAGTCTTGAATAATTGATTAGTAGCATCGTGTTCAAATGTTACGGCAGTGCCATCCCAATCAGCAAACCAAGTACCCCAATTTTCAACATTTTCTTTGAATTCACCATTCTTGACTAAGTTATTGGCTAAGAATGTCATTGCTTTAAATGTAAGTGTTGCCACGGCAGTAGCCTTATTACCAGCTTTATCTTTTACCGTAAATTCAATAGTGTATGTGCCTTCAACATCATTATCAATTACTTCAACAACTTCACCATTTTGCTTAACAACCGCTTGAACATGATCAAGATCAATTGGAATTGCGCCGTCTCTTTCGTCAGAAATTGATTCAATTAACATATCAAGAGTAACTTCAGCTCCAAGTGGTAATTCTAAATCTCTAACTTTAATTACTGGTGGTTCAGTATCTGGGCTTAATGTGACTACTTCAGCTTTAACCTTACGTAACCAAACTGTTGTACAAGTATCATCGCCATCAATGTTACCAAATTCGAATAACACCCCGCCTCTGTGGTTTTCTTCAGGTTGGTTCATCATAAATTCGAAATCATAAGTCGCCCATTCAGTTCCAATTACTCTAGTAACTAACGCTGATTTGAAGTTAACGAAATATGGTGCTCCTGATAATAGTTCCCCTACTTGTAAGTTAACTGTTTTAGGTGCTAAAGCTTTAGCTTCAAATGAAATCTTATAAGCTTTACCATTTTCAAATGGAACCCCCATTTGCGTAATTCTAGGTTCCCACTTGTCACCAACTGCAGTAATTTCAATTTTCATTCCATTTTCTCCATCAGGAGTAAATGTAGCCGCTCCTGCACCTAGATAAGTATCCCAGTGTAGCATACCATCGGCAAAGCTAGGGTTGGCAATCATTTCACCTTCTGGTCTTTCTGGAGCTTTAATGGTAATAGTTCTTAAAACTTCAATGTAGTATTCTGGATCAGTAAGATTAATGCTGTATTTAACGACCGCATTCATTACTGTTTCAGTATTTAAAGTTCCATCAGTAGCAATTGTCGCATTTGGTGTTGCAATCTTAATTTTATCTGTGTAGTCTTTATCATTATTACCAGTTGCTTTAACGCCCGTTAAAACGTTAAATGGATCACCGGCAGTAACTTCTGCATTCTCTACACCTGTAAACGTAATGACTAATTCGTCCTCAACTGGTGGTTCTGGTGGTTTTGGTTTGTCATCATCACAAGCCACGAACACTAGTGCTAGTAGTAGCACTCCCAAAATGGTTAAAAATCTTTTCATAAAATCCTCCTTTTTTTTTACGACTTTTGAAAATAGATATTTATTTCTAGCACATCATTATTTCTGATGCGTTTGGCCCAATATTCATCTAAATAGTTGTTTTTTAGCTTAATATTCTTTTTATTCTCAATTATTTCTATATCACTTGGCATCTCATTATAAAGAGGTTTCCCGCTTTTGTTGAAGTAATTAATCTTAGTTTCATAGAATTTAAAACTTATTTTACCATCTTTAAATAAACTTTCATGTAAAATTGGTTTTAAGACCATTTTTAATTCATTGTTTTCATAGATAAAAGGTTTTTCTCCAAAAAACATATACGTATACATACTAAGTAGTTCAGCAGTCGTTCCCGACAACCTTGAGACAAATCCTCTTCCATGATTTTTTGGATCCGGGTTATTTGAAGTAGCGATAAAACTTGAATTTTCTAAAACACTTCTTCCGTATACTTCAGGATCCATAAAACAAACAAAATTATCAAAGATATCTTCGTAATATTCTTCATATAACCCCGCTTTTAATAAACCAAATAAATATTTATAGTTCATATGAAGGAAATTACTTTCACGTTCTAACCACCCTTTAGTAAACATTCTAATTCTTCCTAAATCGTTAGAATGACTTGATAAATCAGCACTTGTTTTATACATTTTTAACTTACTATCATATATGTCTGAAGCTTTGACTTTTTTGTATAGTTTTTTAGCTTCATCTTTAGAAATTACCTTTAGCGCTCTCGCTGGTGCTTCTAGAAACGGAACAACTTCACTACGTTGATATTCTAACGGCATAATTAGTTGCCCGTAATCATTAGCTGGTTTATCTAACATCTGATATTTAGTTATTTCATAAGTTAAATAAGTTGGAATAATTGATTTTAAGTTTAGGGCTTTTTCTAATGATTTTTCTAAATCATTTAAAATCATTTTAATAACTTCTTTTACTACTTTCATCTCTAAACTTTCTAATTCAAGATCATGAAGTTTAGAGCGGTATAATTCAACCGCTTCAATTCTTGCAGCAAACTTATTATCCTTAAGTAAGTTATTAATTAGTTCTATTAATGGTTTTAAAACTTTAATTTGATTAATTTTATAAGAATTAATTACCTTATCAAAGTACCTTGCCAGTCTTAATAACTCTATCATTTCACCAATTCCAGAACCAAATATTCCTGGTAGACCATTTAAGGCGTCATTCCATCCTGGACGTTCAGCTTCATACATAATACCTAAATTTTCACTATCAAGTAGTGAATATTTATTAAGGATTAAGGTTAAAAGTTTACTCGCTAAGTTAACTTCTAATGGTTTTTGGTTATGGCTTGCCCATTTATCTACGCCTTCAACCCACCATAAAGCTTCGTGTTGTCTAATTTTACCATCAGGCATTAAATAAGATTTTTCCGCTCTTGGTTTAACTTTAACTGGTGATTGAAAGAACTTATAAGTTTTATCGTCAAATAATAATTCTTTTTCTTTATCAGGATAAATTCTTAAATAGTTCTCAATTAAATCTAAAACATATGTGAAGTGATCTTGCCAAAATCCTTCGCCGTAGTTAATAATATATTCATAATGTGAATTACTTAAGATTTCTCTTAATTCAAGGTATGCTTCATCATTTGATAACCCTTTACCTAGTAACAGTTCAACGGCTTCTCCTGGTGTAAATAATTTAGGAAGTTTACTTTTATATTCTTGATTATTTCCTTTATACGTAAACTTAACTCCTTCAATCGAAAGTGGGTTATAACCGTCTGGTTGAATTGTATTACCAAAATATTTAATGTTAAAGTCTTTAACATTTTCATAAAAGAAATTGTCATTTCTTCTATTTTGTAACACATCGCGGTAATTTCCATTACCTTGAGAAAAATATTTAGGCTCTAAAACGAAGAAGTTATAATCTCTTTCTGGATCTCCGTGTTTTCTTGAATACAAGTGATAACTCATTTCACCATCTTTAGTATTAAACGGATATGGTTTACCTCCCCTTAATAAGTTATCAAGAAGAGTTTGTTTTAAGTAAGCATCAAATAACGGATAATTAGTTTCTACTTCTAACTCTTTTAATACATCTTCAACTAAGTTTTCATTTTCAACTAATTTTCGATTTAAGTAATCTTTATCCATCTTATTTGATAACTTTTGGATGTTATCTTTGTTTGAGGTATACCCAAATACTGAGTTAATAATTAACTTTTTATCTAGATTCCCTTTATAATAAGAGTACGCACAAGGAACTTGGTTAACAGTTACTTGATTGTTTAAATTATTTAATCCTGTGATAAAACCATGTGGTATTTGAAATGAAGTATCGTGTTCATACACCATCTTAATATCAGCGACGGTTGTTAAATTTTTCCCATCTACTTTAGAAATAAAGAAGTTTCCATCAACCACTTCACTAATTAAAGTTGAATCACTAGTTGAACCTCTAAGTTTATAAAATGCATAATCAGGCTCAATATCAACATCCATCCAACTTTGAAGTAAGTTAGATACTGCTTTATATCCGCCGTAATCAATTCCACATGGAAGAATTTGAGTTAATCCATCTAATAGTTCTATTTCTCTAGGATTTCCTAAATTTTTAACCTCAACAATTCTAGCCAGTGCACTAAGTGATTCATTAGGTAGTGTAAAATACGTTATTTTAACTTCTACATTTAACTCTTCGTTAGTTTCTTTAATCGAAATCCGATCTTTATAGATTTGCATTTCTTGATTTTCTTTAGGCTGACTAAAGAAACTATAAAATTCGTTACCAATTTTGATAAATGTCTTAAATCCATTTATTCTTTCGTACATATATCCAGTATTGGCCGGAAAAAATTCTTGAATTGCTCCGTTTTTATCACGGAAACCAAAAGACATCATTAATTGACCACGATTAGTATAAAACGTCCATAAAGGACGACCAAATAATCCAGCTATTCCCGGAAGAAAGCTAGTAAATGGTTTTTTAGTTTGATAATTTTTAATCGTAATATGTTTAACTGGCATTTAAACCTCCAAAATCGCATTATTAAGGAAACCGATTTCCGCTGCTACCTAATTATATTATATAATATAATGGAAGCGTTTTCAATGTTTTTTAGGAATTTTACATTTGAAAAATGTAATAATGAATTTTTATTTTTCTCTTGTTGTTTCTCTTATAACTAATGATACCGGTAGTTCAGTAATATCTGGAACTTCGTATTCAGAATCCTCAATCATTCTGATTAAATTAGCAGCAGCAGTTTCAGCCATTAATGTCGTATCTTGTCTAATTGTTGATAGTTTTGGTGTTGTTAGTTTAGCGATATTAACATCGTCAAAACCAATAATTTGCACATCTTCAGGAACTTTAATTCCGTGATCATATAAACATCTTAGTACGCCAACAGCTATATCATCTGATGCTACAATCAATCCTTCTGGAAATACTTTATTCTTCCGAATCATTTCTTCGCAAGCTTCATAACCGCCATTAAACCCAAATGATTTAGACTCACAAATATAATTAGGGTCTACATCAATTCCTATTGATTTGAAATAACTGATAAACGCCTCATAACGCATTTTAAAAGCCTTTGCATTAAGTGGCCCTGCAATCATCCCAATACGGTTTAACTTAGATTTATTTCTAAAATAATCTAGTGAGATATCAATCCCTTGTTTATTATCACAAATAAAGGTTTTAACACCTTTCATTAAAATATCATTTGATACTACTGGAATATTTTTATTAGCTAATTCAACAATTCCATAATCACTATAGCCACCAACAACAATGTAGACACCGTCTACTTTTTTATTAATACACCATTCGTAATAACTTAATTTATTCGTACCTAATTGAGTTACAATAAATGAAAGCTCATATCCGAGTTTTTCAACATACTTTTTAAAGTGCTCTAACAGACTTGAAAAAAATGTATGTTCAAGCCCAATGTTTGTTTCTTCCGAAAAAACAACTCCAATTGTATAAGACCTGGTACTTCTTAACATTCTAGCGCTGTTTGCTGGAACATAACCAACTTCTTTAATATAATCTAAAACTCTTTTTCTAGTTTTAGCACTAACATTTCCGGTATTGTTGATTGCTTTAGAAATTGTCGACGGTGCTAAATTTAGCTCTTCCGCAATATCATAAATTGTTTTTTTCACTCTCTATCAATCCTTTCATAAACCTTAACGTAATCAATTAAGAGTTCTTGTGGGAAGATTGAATCATCAATCTCGCCACCCCAGTTACCTCCAATCGCAAGGTTTAATATTATAAAATATGGTGGTTCAAATGGCCATCCTAATTTCGTTATATCACGATTATCTTCACCTTTTGTAAAAGTTACATATTCTTTATCATCAACAAAAAACTTAATATAATTAGGTTCCCAAATCATTTTATATACTGAAAACCTCTCGGTTACACCAGGAATGGTTTCAAAATATGTTTGCTGAGTTTTAATGACGTGGTTATATAATTTTGAATGAAGTGAAAAATGGACTTCTTCATGATTTCGTCCAATGTTTTCCATAATATCAATCTCCCCACAAAGCGGCCAACTGACTCCATTACGAATTGATTCCGCCAACATCCAAATGGCCGGCCATGTCCCCTTCCCCTTTGGAAGTTTCGCTTTTACTTCAACCATACCGTATCCAACTGATTTTTTACCATATGAGGTAATCTTAGCGCTGGTATATTGACGATGCTTATAATTTTCTTTATGGGCAACGATATGTAAAATTGAATCTTTACAATAAAGATTCTTTTCTCTTGGAGTGTAGTATTGATCCTCATTATTTCCAAAACCAGTTCCAGCATGTTCCACATTCCAAATCTTAGGATTAACTGGACCATCTACATTAAAATCATCTTCCCATACTAATTTATATTCCATGTCTATTCTCCCATATCATTTTTATTTGTTTCTTTTGTTCATCTTTAATATATATCCGATTTGAATTATCATAACTTGTTGATTCTTCTTCAATAATTAAAAGTTTAGCGTCTTTAGATAAAACGTGGGTGTGATAAACGCCTTTTTTTATATTACAAATTTCATTTTTTCTTAATTTATAACCAACAATTTTTTCATCTTCAAGAATATAAATAACCGCTTCTCCTTCTAGTAATACGAAAACTTCATCGGTTAAATTATGACACTCCATATAATTTATATTTTCTGGTTCCAATTCTTCAATATAATTTAAGACTGCAATTCGCCATGAATTATAGTGAAACAACTTTTTATAACCAGGATCATCGTAATGATAAAATTCAATACCTTTCATTTTAAATACACCTCAATTTTCTTATTAACTTGAGTAATTTTACCAATGACATGTTTCCCGTCAACTTGAATTCTTTCAATTTTATAATCCGGAAAACTTAAATTATTCGGATTATTGATAATTACTTCAACTAAATTACCAAATAAGATAGTTTTAATTGAGGCTTTTCCGTTAATAAAATCACTATGTAACATTTGCGGTCTAATTTGTAATTTGCCCTCAACCATCTTTAAACCAAAGACATGTTCTTTTAATAATTTTAAAAGCCAAGTTGCTGAACCAGTTAAATAAAAGTATTTTCCGCATCCTCGTTCGGTAAAATATTCCGGAATTCCTAGCGGAACTCTTGACCTTTCTTGCATCGCTAAATCAACTATCCCGTACATTGCCTCACTTGCTTCATTAATTAATTTGTAATTATATAATCCATATGAATGCATTAAAGCCATATGAGAAAAGACCGCTCCATTTTCTTTATGGTTATAACTAAAACCATACGCTCTTCCCATATTCATTTTAACTTCATCGTAATTTTCATTTAGATGATATCCACCTAAACTGGCGTTATAAAGCCTTTCTTTAGTTGCCGAAGCGATATTGTTAGCTCTTGCTTTAGATACTGTCATATTTAAAAGTGCCATCGCTTGTCCTGTTAAACTAACTGTTTCATCATCTAAATAATTACCATCATTATCAATATAACTTTGGAGTGCGCCATTATTCATAACGGCTTTTTCTTTAATATTATTAGTTAAAAAATCAATATGTTTTTCAATCTTTTCAATTAATTTTGTTGTTGAAAAAGATTCTTTTTCGCCTTTAAAATTACTGACTTTATCAAAGAATTCATTTAATTTTTTATAACTACCTCTTAAGATTAAATTTCCTAAATCTTTAAATAATACTACCTTTTCATATCGTTTTAAATATTTATTCAGTATCTTTAAGTTATTAATATAAAAATGAGTAAAGG
>JGI24710J26742_10001634_pt1 | contig 20464 bp, 14 predicted proteins | sample BioPla2DNA2_FD_26742 | JGI IMG/M metagenome (IMG submission 26742) | reverse complement strand
TCCTTCTTTAGTTGCTTTATCTTCTCCTTATGAGTAACGCCAAACCTTTGCTCCTCATCCACTATAAGAAGACCCAGGTTCTTAAAAGTTATATCAGACGAAAGAACCCGGTGGGTTCCCACAACAATATCAAGACTGCCCTTCTTAAGCCTCTCTATAGTCTTGCGCTGCTCTGCTGCCGACCTAAACCGTGACAGCATATCTACACTAACTGGATAATCCATCATCCTTTGAACCAAAGTATTGTAATGCTGCTGGGCAAGTATGGTGGTAGGAACTAGAAAAACAACCTGCTTACCGTCAGATACAGCCTTAAAGGCCGCACGTATGGCGATCTCAGTCTTGCCATAGCCTACGTCTCCGCATATGAGACGGTCCATGACCTTATTGCTTTCCATATCCTTCTTCGTTTCTTCAATTGCCCGAAGCTGATCATCAGTCTCCTCATAAGGAAATGCTTCCTCGAATTCCCTCTGCCATACTGTATCCTCACTATACTGGTATCCCCGCTTCTCCTGTCTACTAGCATAGAGTTCCACCAGCTCCTTGGCAATTTCCTTCACAGCGCCCTTTACCCTGGCCTTGGTGTTCTTCCACTCAACAGAATTAAGTTTATTAAGCTTAGGCTTTCTGCCCTCAGAACCAGAATACTTCTGAATCATATCAAGGCCTGTTGCAAGTACATACAACACGCCCCCATCAGCATACTCAATCTTAACATAATCCTTAGTAACCTTGTCTACTTCAATCTTCTCAATGCCCTTGTATACTCCAAGACCATGATTCTCATGAACTATATAGTCTCCCGGTGTAAGCTCCGTAAAGCTCTGTATACTTTTACCCTCATGGGATAATTTCTTTTTTCTCTTTTTCCTTCTTTCGGCTCCAAATATATCACTTTCCGATATAATTACCAGCTTAATAAGAGGATATTCAAAGCCTCTCCTTAGATTACCATAGGCTACCATGATCTCCCCCTCCCTAAGAAGGCGGTTCATATCCTCACTATAGAATGCATTTATATTAAAGTCATAGAGATCATCGACAAGCCGCTTTGCCCTAGTTCTCGACCCTGACAGAAGGATAACACGGTATTTATTCTTCTTCCATCGCTCCAGGTCCTTTACCAAGATATCAAAGTTCTTGTGGTAGGAGGCTGTAGTCTGAACCGTAAAATCATATTTCCTTTTGGGGCTTATATGGCTGTTTCTGGGCTCCATTGTAGAGATAAGTAGGGTACTTTTCTTGGAGAGAATATTAAGAACATCCTTATAACCATAGATTACATCCATCTGGCCAGGTAGAATATATCCCTTCTCAATACGACCTATCATACCCTCTCGAAATTCAGTCTCTACAGCTTCACCCTTCTCAGTTAATCTGCCGGGCTCATCCAGAAAGAAAAGTGTATCCCTATTATCAAAATACTCAAAAAAGCTCATGGTATTATCATAAAAATAATTAATATAGCTTTCCAAGGCCATAGACCCCTGATAAGCCTCTAAATTCTCTTTGAATTCTGCGATAATCTTGCGAATCCTTGCAGCCTCCTCAGTCTTAAACTGATCCCTAAGGCTTTTCACGTATTCCTTCTCTTCCTCATCAATCTTTCTTAGGCCTGATACCAGCCGCTTATCATCTGGTATAATCTCGGCCGCAGGATATATAATTAGCTTGTCAATCTGTTCGATAGAACGCTGACTACTAATGTCAAAGGTTCTTATAGAATCAATTTCATCACCCCATAGCTCAATCCTATAAGGAGCATCCTCTGTAAGAGGAAATATATCTATAATTCCTCCCCGTATCGCAAAATCCCCTGGTGACTCTACCTGTGCCTGTCTCTCATATCCAAGCCTTGTAAGGGTAGCACCAAAATCACTAAGCTTAATCACAGAATCATGAGTTATAGTAATAACCCTATCGGTAATCATTTGAAGGGGAAGTAGCCTATCCATTCCACCATCCAGACTCATTATAATGGTAGTATCCTTCTTCTCAATAATTCGCCTTATTATCTTAAGTCTTTCTGTAACAATCGCCCTTCCGTGTATATCGGCACTATAAAATATAATATCCTTAGATGGATAGAGGAATACATTCCTATCATATAAACGATAGTCCTCATACAACTCCTTGGCCTTTAAATCATTGTAGGTAACAATAACCTTAAAGGTCATACCATCACCTAGACCATGGATTAAATGACATTTTTGCGAATCAATACAACCGGTAATCTGTACCGGTAGGTTATTCATTATTATATTATCCCTGATGTCATTAAACTCCTTTAATTCCTTCAAGGGTTCTGTAAAGGTCTTCAACTAGGGTTCCTCCTGATGTTTGTGTTACTAAAAATGCTTCTATGGTTACATCTTATCCTGAGATACTATACTGATTGATCATCCTGGGATTCCTTTTTACGAAAAATCTTGCCAAATAGGAGAGAATCTTTGGTCTCCTTACTAGCCTTCTTGGACTTCTGTCCTGATTTCTCTTTGGTCTGCTCGTCCTGTAACTTCTTCTTATTATATATATTCATGGCTGCGTCCATACCATCTACTATAATCATACGACAGGAATCTGATACATCCTTAAGCGCCTCTCTTATAGTCGCTTCTTCTTCTCCCTTAAATCTAGATAGAACATAATCTGCCAAATCCCAATCCTTTGGCTTCTCACCTACACCAACCTTAATTCTTGGAAACTCATCTGTCCCAAGATGACTGATGATGCTCTTAATTCCATTATGCCCTCCGGCGCTACCTTTCTTGCGAATCCGTAGACGACCCACATCAAGACTGATATCATCGTAAATAACAATAATATCCTCAGGATCCACTTTATAAAAGTCAACCAGCTCTCTTACACTTTCCCCGCTAAGATTCATATATGTCAAAGGTTGTGCAAGTATTACCTTCTCACCCTCAATATAGCCGGAGCCACAAATCGCCTTATGCTTCTTTTGATTCAAAGGGATTCTAAAGTCATCTGATATTCTTGTAATAGCATCCCAGCCTATATTATGCCTGGTTGCTTGATATTTATCTGTTGGATTTCCTAATCCGATAATAATACGCATGATTTAACCTCGTTTATCTAAATTTGCATTTAATGTCAATATAAAAAATTGCATAGAAATACGTATACTTGATGCATTCCCCCTATATAGGTGGGGTTGAAACAAGTATATGTGGTAGATATAGTAATACTTATTATAAACCTTGATATGTTGATATTGCAACATAAATATTGTATCCTTATAAGTTTAGTTGTTTCAATCCACGCTCCTCTGTGAGGAGCGACTATTCAGGAAAAGGACAGGCTACTAGCAGAGCAATTTATTTAACAATCTTTTTTGAAACTCTTTTGAGTATTTTCCTAAATCATGTAGCAGTCCACACAGATATGCATATTCTCTGTTATTAAAAGCCTCCCCAAAAGCTCCTGCAAGATCTGCCGTGCCGTATAAATGGTCCATCAGCGACTGCTTTGCCTTGTCTTCTTCTCTGATATGCGCTATATACATAAGATACCTCCTTCAATAAGCTATACAATTAACATAGTATAATATTTCAACAGCTCACATGAAATTGCCATTCATACAAAGGGATATTATTGCTTTTGCTCTTATTGTAGTATTTATTGTCAAATTTTACAAGTATGTTTACTGATTATTACATGGCATAATAGCAATTTGTAGTTTGACCTAAGTTATAGATTTATTGGAAATATTTTAAGCTTACATAAACAATTAGAATACAGATAGTAATACCACAATAACACTCCTACTGGACAAATTATGTCCAAAACATAATATAATTTATTTTTTTAGTAGTTGTCGTAAACATAGGAATGACTATCTTAAGAATCAGAAGCCTCCAACTCATGATTTGTAAGGCTGAAGACTATTTTTTTTCTTCGAATTATCTTATATGCTAAACTTTGATTATCATTTACTATTTCCCCAACGATTATCCTCTTCCATCCTTTGTCAGAATTCACTTGAGTTGATAATTTCTAGCTCGTAATAAATCTATTGTGCCAAAATGAGCCTCTTGCACTAATAAGTCTACTTATACCTTGGGTAAATCAAGTTATATTTATACATAAAAATAAAAGGGCTATTTCAAAATATAAAAGTAGGTGTTCTTCTAGTATATTTTGAAATAGCCTCTGATGGTTCTCGCTTGTTTAAATTATTATATTATATTTACATTTGCTCAATACTAAAATCCTTAAAATCAGCATAGCCACCTGTTTCCTTAGTTGCGTAGCAGAATAATCCGATTCTATATCCAACGAATAAATCCAGTGTAAATATCATAGGTAGAATCTCGCCAAGTTGGGTCCATTCTACTTTATCAGTACTGTAGAAGAATGTCGCCTCATCCTTTCTCTGACGATAGTCAAATACCACCCTTAGATATACCTTATCTTGCTTGAGCGGGGCCGAGCTAGTAAGTATACTACCATCTTCCTTCTTCTGTGTAGTCTCTACATATCTTTCTCCATCCTTCACTCTTACACCAATTTGACCATATCTGCCCTGGAAAGCACACAGACCTGCATAATCCCCTTCCTTTAGCCCTGACACATCCAGCATTACCTCACAGATACTTCCAGGCTCCATAGTTCTTTGTGTTAGGGTGTTTCGTGCATCCATGATGTTCGTAGCGATATGACCTGTGGTTAGTCTCAGATAACCCTGTCTCTGTGTAAATGACCAACAATCCTGGATAGGATTATGATTCCATTGCCAGAATAGACCAAGCTTATTCTCCTTATGATCAAAGCTATCGCTAGATATAAGGGGTGAAGCATCAAAGGGCTGAAAATGCGTCTCAAAGCTATCAGGGATTCTGCCCTCTACTCCTATTACAGGCCAGTCATCCTCCCATTTCGCAGGTAAGAGATAAGGTATTCTACCTGATGCTCCTCTATCCTGAAACAATATGGCATACCAATCACCAACTTCACTGTCTACTATGGTACCCTGGGCTACCCCACGTCCGGGTAAATTATAGTCATCATCCAGTATTACTCGTGATTCATAAGGACCCATAAGCTCTCTAGAACGATAGCATATCTCTCTACGGCCACCTTCAAGAGGCCAATCTATAAATAATAGATATATATAACCATTACGTACTATAGCTCTGCATCCCTCACAACGAAGACGCATACCTTCCTTTGGAGTAGTAAGCAGCAGGCTTCTCAAGCCTCCCTCTTCTATACCAGTCAGGTCTTTTTTCAACTCCACAATATGTATTTCCCCATTGCCATACACCAGATAGGCCTTACCTTCCCAGAAGAGAAAAGACATATCGTGGAAAGCCTCATCTATCTCTACACGATCCCATCCGCTTTTAAGAATATCATCAGTAGAATATATATAGGTTTTTCCCATATCATGGCATACAAAGCACACATAGAAACGGCCCTCATAATAGGTTAGACTACTAGCCCACTGACCCTTTCCATAGGCATGCTTGCCATTTTTAAGATTGTATATATCATTATCTGCTATAGTATCGAATACATATGATACAATCTCCCAATTACACAAATCCTTAGATCTTAATATTGGTGCTCCAGGCGTATAAAACATTGTTGTAGATACCATATAATAGGTATCTCCTACTCGAATAACGTCCGGATCAGGCATGTCCGTCTTAATAATAGGGTGACTTATCTTCATGTTATCCTCCTTTTAATATTATCAGTCATATAATTGCAAACATATTACCATTATAAGCTTTTTATAGTATGTTTGTAAACCACAACCCTCCAGTTTTGATAAGTTTGCACAAAAAAGACAGCCACATATTACTGCTGTCTTCTTTGTCTTTTTATTACCGTTTTTCCTTCTCCTACTCCTCTTCTTCCGTCTCTGCTTCCAAAGCCGCGATTTCATACTTCTCGAGGATTATCCTTTGGATTTTGTCTCGTGTGTCCGAATTGATCGGATGAGCAATATCTCGGTACTCTCCATCCCCAGCCTTACGGCTAGGCATTGCGATGAACAACCCCTTGTCACCTTCAATTACTTTGATATCATGAACTACAAATTCATTATCAATAGTAATCGAAACAACGGCCTTCATCTTTCCCTCCTTACTTACCTTACGCACACGAACATCGGTAATCTGCATAGTTTAGTCCCCCTTCTGTCATTATTTATCGTTAGTTATCAAGAAAAAGCATGTTAACGCAGGTTAATAATACTTTTCCTAGTTACCTAGTGGCATAAACCCTCACAAAAATATGTCAAACCAGAACATGAGGCTATTATACCATATAAAAACAAAAATGTGAATAATTTTTCAATAAAATATCCAAATTTTACATGTTCTTTGTCAATTTTCATATCTTTTGAGCTTTTCCGGACTAGATTCTTAGCTTTTTTTTATTTATTTCTTGTATACTTGCATTCTTATGTGTAAATAGAATATATTACTATAAATGAAATACCTGCCTTATGCTCGCTAGACAGGTGTTTTCTAATGTTTCTCTATTGTAATTTAGGCTAAAACAGTTATAATACAAGTAGTTAAGGACCAAAATAATAAATTTCATGAATAGGAAGTGCTATATGTACAAAATAGATTTCAACAAGCCCTGTCGAGTTCATTTTATTGGAATTGGCGGCATCAGCATGAGTGCCTTTGCTGAATATTTACATAACCTAGGGTTTACGGTCAGTGGCTCTGANAGTCACAAAAGTAAAATAACCGAGCACCTTAGTAGCTTAGGAATAGAAGTTTTCTACGGCCAAAGAAAAGGAAATATCACACCAGATATTGATGTTGCGGTTTATACTGCAGCTATTAGTAATGATAACGAGGAATATATGGCTATAAGTGATTTAGGCATCCCCTCTCTTAATCGAGCAGAACTAATAGGGCAACTTATGCTCAACTTTGAGAACTCCATTGCCATTTCAGGTACCCATGGGAAAACAACTGTAACCTCTATGCTTTCATTAATATTTATTGATGGTAATCTAGACCCTACTATAACAGTAGGTGGCATTTTAGATGCTATTGGAGGAAATATGCGCATGGGTGATACTGGTCATTTTATTACAGAAGCCTGTGAGTATAAGAACTCATTTCTAGAATTTAATCCCCATAAGGGAGTTATACTTAATATAGACGAAGATCATATGGACTTTTTTAAGGACTTAGATGATATTAGAAATTCATTCCATACTTTTGCCAAAAGGATTCCTAAGGATGGACAGCTATATATCAATGGTGAAATTCCCAACTATCAGGAAATAACTAAGGATCTAGAATGCCAGGTATTGACCTACGGTATATCAGACCCTGCTTATAGCACCACCGAGAATCCCAGCTATGATATTGCAGCTGACAATATTCGCTCCTTTAACATGAGCGGTCACAGCTTCGACCTTTACTATAAAGGCCAATATATTGATCGCATCCAGCTAAATGTCATAGGTATCCATAATATATCTAATTCATTACCTGCAATCGGGCTTGGATTACAAGAGGGTATACCCATAGAGAAAATTAAGAACTCCCTTATGAATTTTAAGGGGGCAAAGCGTCGCTTTGAGTATAAGGGGACCGTCGGAGGGGTTAAGATAGTAGATGATTATGCACACCATCCGACTGAAGTTACCGCTACTCTTAGCTCAGCTAGAAGCTACACTGACAATACNCTATGGTGTGTTTTCCAGCCTCATACATACAGCAGAACAANAAGACACCTTAAGGAGTTTGCTAAAGCATTATCTCATGCCGATAAGATAGTCCTGGCAGATATTTATGCTTCAAGAGAAAAAAATCCCGGTGATATCTCCTCCATGGATTTGATGAGAGAACTTAAGGAATTAAACAAGGAAGTCTATTATTTTCCTAGCTTTGATGAAATTGAGTCCTTTTTACTAGAAAATTGTATTAACGGTGACCTGTTGATAACTATGGGTGCCGGAGATATTGTAATTGTTGGGGAATCCTTGCTTGGTATCTAGTTTATCCACATTATCCACAGTATTATCAACATTTTATGTTAACCAATGCTGTGGATATTATTTTATCCTGAATCTTTTCTACAACTATAGATTACTCCTTCAAATAAGTCCTTAATAGCCAATACTTCTACGAAATATTACATTTTCTTACATTTGTAAAGTCCGGCTTTATCCACATTATCAACACCATCAACATGGCNTAAACCACTTAAAAACCCCTAGAAACAGCCTATTTCATTCTCTTTTAACTTGTGTTATACTATCCACGAGAAGCAGACTTTATTGTAATAATAGCATAGAGGGGGATGGGTTAACTTGAACAAAATATCATTAAATACTGAAGGTATTTCCGACGTAACGATTGTCCCAAATACCTTTATTGATCTTTTTATGCCATCTGCGAACGGGTCCTATGTGAAGGTTTATTTATACCTGTTACGCAGCTTTAGTAACAACAATTTAGAATTTACTATTTCTACTATTGCTGACCGCTTAGATAATACTGAAAAAGATATTATTCGCGCCTTAAATTATTGGGAAAAGCAAAAGTTGCTTAAGATAGAAAGAAATTCTCAGAAGGAAATTATATCAATTCACTTAATCAATCTAAATAGCTCTACAACCAACTCCTTAGACAGCCCTATTCAGACTGATGATACAGAGATAGATGAGATTGCCGTTAGCATACATACCAATAAGGACCCTGCCACCAGACAAAGATATTCTCAGGAGAAAATAACTGAGCTTACTGGCAATGACGAAATAAAATGGGCCATGCATATAGTTGAGATATATCTGGATAGGCCTTTAAAGCCTATGGATATTCAATTAATCTTATATCTTTATGAGGAACTGCATTTTTCATCTGAGCTTATTATGTACCTGTATGAATACTGTGTCTCCAGGAACAAGAAGAGCCCTTCCTATATAGAAGCTGTTGCTTTGACCTGGGCCAAGGAGGGAATAGATACAGAGGAAAAGGCAAGGGAAGCTACTGCAGTCTATAATGAGCATTTTAATAGCGTGAACAAAGCCTTTGGTCTAAACAGAGCTCCCGGTCAGATTGAGAGACAATATATAACTAAATGGGTTGAAGTATTCTCATTTACTGATGATATAATTACAGAAGCTTGTAATCGTACGATTCTTAGAACCGGGAAGCCTGATTTTAAATATGCTGATAAGATTCTTGAAACCTGGTTTAAGAAAGGTGTTAAGAATCAGGCTGATATTAAAAGACTTGACGAGGAGTTTGCCAAGGGTAAAGCCAATTCTAAGGTGACACCTATTGCCAAGCAGACATCAAATAAATTTAATCAGTTTCCCCAAAGGACTTATACAGCCAAAGACTATGCTGAGCTTGAACGCAGACTGATTAACAAAGGTTTATAAGGTCTGGCTACATATATCCAGACCTATTACAATGCAGTAAGGAGATGAAATATGGCTCTAAAGAAGTATCAATATAACCGGATATTACGGGAGTATGACGATATTAGATTTCAAAATAAATACGAATTGGATAATCGCATAAAGGAGGCTTTTGAGGCCATACCTAAGCTGAAGGAGCTTGAGGACAAGCTTATATCCTTATCTGCTCAGTCCGGTAGATTAGCCTTGTTCGGTAATACAAAAGCTCTAGACGAGCTTAAGGAGAATACCGCAAGTATTAGAGAGCAACAAAGGCAGCTTCTTCTTGACCATGGCTATCCTGAAGATTATCTTCAAATGCAATATAAATGCATCAAATGTAAGGATACTGGCTTTATTGACAACGANAAATGCAACTGTTTTAAGCAGGCTATTGCAGATATGATCTACGAAGGNTCTAACATAAAATCTGTATTGGACCGCGAAAATTTCAGAACCTTTTCCTTTAAATATTATTCTGATGATTATATAGATGAGAGCATTGGCTTATCTCCTCTATCTAATATGCAAAAAATAGTTGCCAGCTGCAAAAGCTTTATTCGACACTTTGATAAGAAGCATGACAACTTATTGTTTCTTGGCAACACAGGCGTAGGAAAAACTTTTCTAGCAAATTGTATCGCAAAGGAACTACTAGACCGGGGTTATACTGTTATATACCTTACAGCCTTCAGGCTCTTTGATATTTTAGAGAAATACAAATTTAGTAAGGAAGCAGAGAACTCCATAATCGCTGCAAACCAATTCGAATTTATTTTAGACTGTGATATGCTTATAATTGATGACCTGGGAACCGAGCTTAGCAACTCTTTTACAACCTCACAGCTTTATCTAATTATTAACGAGCGACTATTACGACAAAAATCTACTCTGATATCTACTAACCTATCTTTAGATAACCTTAATACGAATTATAGCGAAAGAATATATTCCAGAATTATCAGCAACTATAATATTAGACGAATTGTCGGAGAGGACATACGTCTATATAAGGCTGTTGGAGAAAAATAAAAAACATAATATTAAGTGTCTTGACTTAATATTTCAATAATGATATAACTTTTATGATTGCAACCTAACATTATATTTTACGGAGGGACATGTAATGCCAAAACACGAAAAGCTTCTTGAAACTATTCCTATCGGGCCCCTAGGTATCATTGCACTTGAGAGCAGTGGTACACTCGGCAAAAAGGTAAATGACTACCTGGTAGACTGGCGTGATTTAAGAGAAAGCGAGCACAAAGAAACTATAGCATTTACCGGCTATCAGAGAGATAACTATCTACTCACTGCCTGCTGCCCTAGATTCGGCACAGGAGAAGCCAAGGGTCAAATTAAGGAATCCGTTCGTGGATATGACCTATACCTACTCGTTGATGTGACTAATTATAGCCTAACCTATTCTGTCTGCGGGCATAAAAACCACATGTCTCCAGACGATCATTATCAGGACTTAAAGCGTATTATAGCTGCCGCTGGAGGTAAGGCTAGAAGAATAACCGTAATCATGCCCTATCTTTATGAAGGTCGTCAACACAGACGTAGCTCAAGAGAATCTCTAGATTGCGCATTGGCATTGCAAGAACTGACCAATATGGGAGTAGAAAGCATTATAACCTTTGATGCTCATGATCCCAGAGTACAAAATGCCATACCCTTAAAAAGCCTTGAAACTGTTCAACCAACCTATCAGTTCATCAAAGCAATTCTAAAGAATGTACCTGACATTAAGATGGATTTAGACCATATGATGGTCATAAGCCCCGATGAAGGCGGAATGGGAAGAGCAGTGTATTTTGCGAATGTCTTGGGTCTTGATATGGGTATGTTCTATAAGAGACGGGACTATACAAAGATAGTTAACGGCCGCAATCCTATCGTCGCCCACGAATACCTGGGCACTGATGTTGAGGGTAAGGATATATTAATCGTAGATGATATGATATCCTCCGGAGAAAGCATGCTAGATGTTGCTACCGAACTCAAAAGAAGAAAGGCCAACCGTATCTTCCTAGTTAGCACCTTTGGCTTGTTTACCGGCGGTTTATCTAAGTTCGACGAAGCCTTCGAGAAGGGAATAATATATAGACTTCTGACGACTAACCTAGTGTATCAAACACCAGAGCTTTTAACTAAGCCCTATTATATTAATGTTGATATGAGTAAATATATTGCCTTAATTATAGATACCCTTAACCATGATAACAGCATAAGCCGTCTGCTAAATCCTGTAGAAAGAATTCATAATATTCTGGATAGGTATAACCAAGTAAAGAAGAAGTAAAAAATTGTACCAGGTACTTGTCGAAAGTACCTGGTACTGTTCTATTCAAAGCTTTTATTCATTCCCAGCCCATGAATCTCCTCCATATATTTATTCCATATGATGGCGGGATACGAGGAGCCCTTCAGGCCCTCCAGGGTCTTTGGCATATCATAGCCTACCCAGACGCTGGTTGTATAGTAGGGGGTATATCCCACAAACCATCCGTCTCGTCTTTGGTCTGTAGTTCCAGTCTTTCCTGCACTGATTGTATTGGTGAGTCCTAAGCCCTTTGCAGTACCAATCTTCATTACTCCTGTCAATGCCTCTGTAACCATCTTTGTAGCCTCTGTTTGATAAATCTGTTTTTTTAATATTGTATCCTTTACTAACTCATTTCCNTTAGTATCAGTAATTCTTACNATACAGCTAGGTTCTCTATAATATCCGTCATTTTCTAACGTCGAGTATGCTGCTGCCATCTCTAAGGGACTAACACCTATAGTAAGACCTCCTAAGGATGCAGCCAGATAATAATCATCCTCTACTATCCTAGCAAAATCCATCTTAAGCAGATATGATATCCCTACCTCTGGTGTAAGCTCCTCATATAGCTTCCAGGCAATTGTATTTTTTGATAGCTCAATTGCCCTTTGAAGCTTCATCTCACCAACATAATTTCCACCTGAGTTCTTAGGCCCATCAGGAATCCTCTCGTCTACTACAATACTATCTAGTGTATAACCCCGCTCAAATGATGGGGTGTATACTATAAGCGGCTTTATAGCACTGCCTGGCTGTCTATAGCTTTGATAGCCCCTATTGAGAGTATAGCCCGTATGTTCCTGGCTTCGTCCGCCTACTATGGCAACTACTCTTCCTGTATCATTATCTATAGATACAGCTGCCCCTTGAAGCTCATAGATTCCTTGGTCATTTGTCTTAGTAAACTCCTCAAGTACCTCATCCACAGAAGCCTGAAGTCGCTCCTGCTTATCCAAATCAATTGAACTATATATCCTATAGCCACCCGAATATAGAAGACTTTGATAGCGATAGTACATTTCATTATATGCTTCATTGTATGCATCCCTGTCCTCATCCGAGGCAAATTGATTACGAAAAGTAAATCCTTCCTCCCTCATAAGGGCCTTGATAGCACTATAGTATATGAAAGTCTCTACATAATCATTTTTGTGGCCTTCCTTAGTATTAAGGCTTATAGTTTCATTTATTGCATTTCTATAATCAATAAGATTAATCTTGCCGTTATTATACATCTGCTTTAATATCCTATCTCTTCTTTCTATTGTCTTATCCATGGATGTAACAGGGTCATACATACTTGGATTATTAGGTATAGAACATAGAAATGCAGTCTGTGATAGGCTTAGCTGATTAATTCCCTTACCAAAATAACCATTGGCTGCTGCCAGTATTCCATAATAACCATTTGCGTAATATATATTGTTAATATAAAACTCCATTATCTTGTCCTTGGAATAGATCTTCTCCAACTCCTGAGCAATAAATATCTCTTTTATTTTCCTCTCATAGGTTACCTCATGGGTAAGAAAGACATTTCTTGCAAGCTGCTGGGTGATGGTGCTGGCCCCTTGAGTTATCTTTCCCTTGTTCTTAAGTAGAGATAAGGCGGCACGGACATTTGCCAGATAATCCACCCCCTCATGACTGAAGAACTTCTTATCCTCGGTAACTATAATAGCATTAAGAACTGTGGTAGGTATATCCTTGTACTCAATATAATAGACATCTTTAACCCCTCTTAGGGTGGATATTAGCTCACCATCATTATCGTATACTAGGCTGGTTTGCGCTGAACGAAAGCTTTCCTCCGAGGATGAGCGAACAATATCTCTGGCTTCCTTCTGTAATTGTATTAGAATCTTTCCATAGCTATTATAAAAATAAAATATTCCTATAACTAAAGCCAACAAAAAAACAAGGGCAAAGATCTTAAGTATAAACCTTAGGGTATTGCCTATATTTTGCTTATCCTTACTCGCTCGATTTCTTTTTCTCTTATCCATACAGGCCTCCGCTGATTACTTGTTCTCACAGCTATTATATTTATTGGCAGTTATTCTAAATCACTTTAGCTTTTGCCTAACTTATAGCTCAATATAGTTAAAATCTAGCCCCAGTTCCTCTAGTAGCTGCTTTTCTCTTGTCTGACAGCTGAATAATATAAGCTGGCTTCGATTTGCCATTTTAGCCAGGGCGGCTTTTACACGACTATCATCATATAAGGCGAAGCTATCATCCAATATAAGAGGCATCGGCTCCTCGCCTAGAAGCAGATCACTAACAGCAAGACGAAGGGCAAAATACACCTGGTCAATTGTTCCAGCGCTTAGCCTATCCAGTAGGATATAGTTATCATTCCATTCAAGCTTAACATTTAGCTTTTCATCAATCTTTATATCCTGATACCTATGATTGGTTATGGCGCTTACTATCTTGGATACTTCTTCATTAAGCTGTCTGCCAAAGCTATCATGGATGGTAACCGATAGCTCTTGGATAGTGTCAAGGGCAAGATTTATTGCATCTAGCTCTAGCTTATTTTCCTTTTGCTTCTGACTAAGATATTCATATTGCTCCTTGTTCTTAATTAACTCTGTCTCATTATCCTCCAAGGCTGAAAGCTCCCAGCCTATCTTTTCTATTTGAAGACGATATTTCTCTAGAAGCTCATTATACTCCTTCTGTTTTCTGGCTGCCTCTCTCTTCTTATTTTCTATAGTTTCCTTAAGTCTTGCGACTGCTTCATAGGTCAATTCATCTTCAGAAATAAATTCCTGCATAAATAGCATGATTGTATCATGAAGCCCATCACAGTCATCCTCCAGGCCTTTCCTTCTATGGCTCAACTCTTCTAATTGCTTATATCCATGCTCAAGCTCCATGGATGCTCGTATATGCTCTGCATTACTTATAGCAGTAGTCCTCTTATTAGTAGTAGCCAGTATTATCACTGATATTATCAATAAGATTACCGTAGCTGATATAGCTACTATCGGGGATTTTGTTAGAAAGAAGCTTAAGCCTCCTATAAGAAAGGATAAAGCGGGATATAAAAAGCGCTTGCTTCCTAGACCTTTCATATTTTCTTCTAGCTTCTTATCCAGGTCCTCAAGATACTTTTCCTGTTCTATAAGACTATCCCGAAGCTCCTCCACTTGAGAATTTAGCTGAGAATACTGCTTTGATAGCTCCAGATAAATTCTGTACTTTTCAAGTATTACAGGTAGCTCATCGGCTAATTTATCTTTCTGTTGATTACTGGGACTCTTATAATTACTAATCCTCTCACTAAGATATTTCTCCTTATTCTTCAAATCCTTAAGACTAGCTGTAAGAAAATCAATTTTTGCCTCCCTATCCTCTCCAGCTTTAATTTCTTCTGATAGAAGATTAAGCTGAGCGGCATATGGAACTGACTCTAGGTCCTTCTTCTTCTCCTTTAATAGGCGGACTGCCTTTTCTACATTAACCTCTCTGCTTTTTGCTATGGATAGATTGGTTATATAATTCCTAACCTGAGAGGCCAGCTCAGCATCAGTCTCGGCCCTTAGTTGCTCTATACTTATGGTATTACGATATAGGGACTCATTAAGACCGGGTATAAGCTCACTAATATGACCTTCCTTAAGCTTAATCTCTCTACCTGTTATAAGATCAATAATTTCAAATGATTTATCATTTGCATGGAAGCTTCTTATTAAACGATATGGTCTATCACCTAGCATAAGATCCATTTGTCCACCATAAGCACCCGGATAAGCCCAAGGAAGATAGCGAGTATAGATATCATCCTTAGAGGCCGCTCCTCTACCTCTCAACCTCTCTATTCCAAATAACATGCCCTTAATAAAGGTATGTAGTGTAGATTTACCCGCCTCATTATCACCATATATTAGATTAACACCTGGCTTTAGCTCTATCTCTCTGCCAGTGAATTTTCCAAAATAATTTACATATAGCTTGGTTATAAGCATAAGATACTTACCTCCCCAATATCGGCAGCCGCTAGCATCCGCCAATATATCCGAATTAGTCCTAAGCCAGCCTTGGCTGGCTACAACAAATTACCAGCAGCTACTCTCTGGCATCAAGAAGGGCTTCTATTCCGTAATAAAGTGCCTTTTCGTTTATTATATCTTCTTGATTCTTAGCCTCTCTAATTTTATCTATAAACATTCCAATCAAGTTGTCAGAGTTTTCTCTATATAGGGCATCGAAATCATAATCTGGGTGGGATTCATCTATAAGGTCAATAATATTTCCCAGAGGATATATAGCCTCCTTATCAAAATGAATACTTTCATCCCGAAAGCCTCTGATATATATTTGATATATGTGCTTCTCTCCTTGTCTATGAAGCTCATCCTTAATCATATCTATTAATTCACCATTAGTCATATCCTGATTCACAGTCATAACTATGCTCTTATACTCCCTATATGAGCAACTAACAAACTCTATCTCAATGGTTTTTTCCCCATCCTCATTAATCTCTCCAATTATATAGCCTCTTGGCCCTGTCTCATTCTTATCAAGCGGCTCTAGGGAACCAGAATAGGCCATTCTTTTGTTGATTATCTCAGGCTTATGAATATGACCAAGGGCAATATAATCAAACCCCTTATCTAATAGTCTCTTACGGTTTATGGGAATGTTCTTATCATCACCACCATGGGCTAGTAGAATGTTTATTCTCTCTGGTTCTGCCATAAGATGATTGTCCCCAGCCTTTGAAATCTCTATATCATCATACTTAGCTTCTTTTATATCCCTTGTAAGATAGCTAAGGCCGTAGACGGCTGTATTAATATCTGGGAATACTAGCTCATCAATATTATCCTTAAGGAACATATGAACCCTGTCGTTCCATTTGAAGTCAACATAGTTGGATCTTGCCCCTATATAGTCATGGTTTCCCGCCATTAAGACCACCCTCGCTGTCTCTAGGGTAGAAAAAAGATAATTTACTTCCTTTAGCTCACGAATTAAGGGCTGTTTATGAAACAAATCGCCAGCAATTAAAAGGAGGTCGACCTTTTCATTATTACATACAGATATGACATTCCTAAAACTGTCCCATATTTCATTTTGTCTTTCATTTGCCCATGGCATATTGGAATCTGGAGTTGCACCCAGATGCACATCTGCAATATGTATAAACTTCATAACGCACCTCCCCATAAAGTACAGGTCATAATAAACTCCTATTTCTTATAGTAATCCCAACCTTGATATAAGCAGATTATAACATATTTGGTGTGTAGTCTTCAAGAATTTGGCCGAACATTTATTCTGTACATTCACTACAAATTATAATATGAATTTTAAATGTTATTAGTATCTATTACCAAAATATATAGCCTTTTGCTGAATAATGCATTGTTAAAGGAATATTTTTATGTTATACTTTATAAGTTGGAAAACAAGCCCAGATATATTCCTTTTCAAAAAGTGAGAAAAGGAATATATCAACCAAGCTTGTAAGTATAAAAATTGGGGTGATAAAGATAGAGACATTATTTTTTACAATTGTTAACCGAGGTAAGGCCAATGCCGTATTACGCAAGGCTAAGGAATGCGGTGCAACGGGAGGTACTATTCTGCTTGGCGAGGGCACTGTACAATCTAAGCTGTTGGATTTTATAGGTATGACCGAAGCACATAAGGAAATTCTTATGATACCCACATCTGGTGGGCTGGATAATAATCTTCACGATATACTTAGCGATACATTTAACTTTTCTAAAAGAAATAAAGGAATTGCTTTTTCTGTACCCTTTAAACGCTGGACAAAAGAGGACTCTGAGAAAGAACATAATATTTCTATAGATGATGATAGATTTACCCATTGCTGTATTTTCACTATTGTGGATAAGGGGCGCGGCAAAGATTGTATTAAGGCTGCAAGGGCGGCAGGAGCCCGTGGTGGAACTATAGTACGCGGTCATGGTGCCGGCGTTCCCGCGGACTCATATTATCCATTAGCAATAGAGCCTCAAAAGGATACTGTTATAGTTGTTACCCGTAAGAATAAAGCCGCTTCCATAAGAGAGAGAATCTTTTCTGATTTAGAACTTGATAAACCCGGTAATGGTATTATCTTTACTCTTCCTGTCAGCAATACTAGCGGTCTCTACGAAAAAAGAGCCGAGGAACGCGAAGGGGGTACAACATGAGCCTATTATTTGATAAGACAAAAGAAGTTACAAAAACATTATTCCCAGTTGTAGCTTTAGTACTTATTATTTCCTTAACTATAGTCGATGTCCAAAATGATGTTATTCTACGTTTTCTTGTGGGAAGCGTCCTGCTTCTATTAGGGCTGACTATATTTCTATGGGGCGTAGATTTAGCCATGGACCCTATTGGCGAGCACATGTCAAAGGAAGTTGCTATGTCCAAATCTCCTATTAAGATAGCCATATTGAGCTGCCTTTTGGGCTTTTTAATAACCGTTGCAGAGCCTGACTTACTTATCCTGGGCGATCAGGTTGAAGGGGCGTCTGGTGGTTCTTTGGGATCATCAATTATTGTATATATGGTTTCCCTAGGAGTAGGCGTAATGGTTTCCCTAGGAGTATTTAGACTCTTAAGAGATAGGCCGTTAAATAAATTTATGGCAATTACCTATGGTATTATCCTTGTTTTGGCCTTCCTTGTATCGGAAGAGTTTCTTGCTATAGCCTTTGATGCCTCAGGTGCTACTACAGGAGCGCTGACCACTCCCTTTGTCCTTGCTTTATCTCTTGGACTATCTAATGTAAAGGGCGGAAAAAACGCAGAGGAAAATTCCTTTGGCCTAGTTGGCATTATGAGCTCCGGACCTATATTGGCGGTTATGCTTTTATCAATAATATCTAGGCAGAAGAACATACAAGGAGATGCTGGCGAGTATATCTTCCAAGAAGGTGTATTAGGACCTATCCTGGAAGCTATTCCTCACCTGTTTATTGAGTCCCTTATAGCTCTTTTACCTATAACCATCCTCTTCTTTATCTTTAATTTTGCTAGATTTAGAATTAAGAAGGGTGAAATCGTGGGCATTATTAAAGGACTCACCTTCACTTTACTAGGCCTTGTTATATTTCTTACGGCTGTAAATTCTGGATTTATGGATATGGGAAGAGTCCTAGGTATGGAGATAGCAAAAATGAACAAAGGCTTGCTTATAGGGATAGGCTTTGTATTAGGCCTTATTGTTGTTCTTGTAGAACCAGCCGTGCATGTCCTCGGGGAACAAATAGAGGAAGTAACAGGCGGTCACATACCTGTTAATCTAATTCGAATGACACTTTCACTAGGTGTGGGCACTGCAATAGCACTTTCTATGGTAAGGATAGTTGTTCCCGAGGTTAAGCTGTGGTATTTCCTATTACCAGGCTTTGCTATAGCTATATTACTTTCATTTAAATCAAACCCTATCTTCGTCGGAATTGCATATGATGCGGGAGGCGTAGCATCTGGTCCTATGACCGCTACCTTTGTATTGGCATTTGCTCAAGGCGCCGCCACAAGNATCGAGACAGCCAATGTTCTCGTTGATGGCTTTGGTGTGATAGCCATGGTAGCTATGGCCCCAGTTCTTTCTATNATGATTTTGGGAACAATATTTCAGCGCAAGAAGGTTGTCGACCTCCATCCAACAAGCGAGGATACAGTTGATACAAAGACTTCTCCTACCATAAATGAAGATTTATATCACGACTGTCTACTTGTCATTATTAACAGGGGCTTTGCTGAAAATGTAGTAGAGGTAGCTAGACAAGCAGGGGCTACCGGAGCTACCATAATTCACGGAAGAGGTACCGAAGATCATCAGACTGTTGTTCTACCAATAATAAATATTGAATTACAGCCGGAGAAAGAAATTGTATGCCTGATTACAGGAACTGATATAAGTTCCAACGTTGCAAATAATTTATTACAAGATTCACAGCTTGCACAGGAGGGTAAAGTATCAGTATTCATATCACCTACAGTTGCAATGATTAAGGATCTAACCTTGGATAATAGCCTTTTAGAATAATGAAAATAATAAGCTCAGGATGGGGATTAGATGAAAAAAATAGAGACTGATAGATTAATATTAAGGCCCTTTAATTATACAGATTATGAGGATTTATATGAGTATGCTAAAAATCCCAATATAGGACCTGCTGCTGGTTGGAAGCCTCACGAAGATATTGAAGAATCAAAGGCCATACTTAAGAACTTCATGGAAGAGGACGAGGTACTAGCCATTATCTGGAAAGCCAATAACAAGCTTATCGGGTCTATAGGTTTGCATAAGGACCAATTGAGAACAGCTGATAATGTTAAGATGCTAGGCTACGTATTATCAGAAGACTATTGGGGTAAGGGAATCATTACTGAGGCCTCCAGAGCAGTTCTTGCATATGCTTTTACCGACTTGGGCCTTAGCTTAGTTACTGTGCATCATTATTCATATAACCAGAGATCAAGAAGAGTTATAGAGAAATGCGGTTTTCATTATGAAGGAACTCTTAGACATTGCGCAAAGATTTTTAATGGCAATACCTACGACTTAATGTGCTATTCAATGACAAGAGATGAATGGGAAAAACTATACGGTTAAACTTAGCATTTATACGCAATGAGGCTGTCGCATAATTAAGGGAGTGTATATATTCCATCACACACTGATTAGTAGTACAGATTGCTATGATTTGTAAATCTTAATCGGACTAAAGTCCGCT
>JGI24710J26742_10001632_pt1 | contig 20472 bp, 22 predicted proteins | sample BioPla2DNA2_FD_26742 | JGI IMG/M metagenome (IMG submission 26742) | reverse complement strand
AGGAGGAGTTCATGAGTTACGAATCCATATTTTCAACCCTTCCAACAATAGAGACAAGCCGTTTAANTCTTCGTCAGATTACAGACAGCCCTTCAGACGGCAGGGAGAGTCTTGAATTTATTAATGATTACAGTGTCTATCGCTACTGGGGTTTATATGATGAGGCCAATGATATGGACGGTAGTCATAAGCCAAAGAAAATATCAAATCTAAATTTTCATTACAAAGACACTATGAAGGAATATAAGGCTGGTCATGAACTGACCTGGCTTATGGTTCTTAAAAGTACCAATAAAGTTATAGGTGAAATCGTATTATACGATTTTATGCTTAAAAAACAAGCAGATATAGGATATAGGATCAACAAGGATTACTGGGGTCAGGGCTTTGCTACTGAAGCTGGGATGGCTATGAAGAAAGTTGCTTTCGAATATATGGATCTTGAACGCTTGCAGATACGATGCTTTGCAGATAACATAGGCTCAGTGGCCGTTGCAAGAAAGCTTGGTTTTAGGGAAGAAGGACTTATACGTAAAGGTGCTATAATTAATGTAATTACTGATTATCATATATTTGGTTTACTAAAAGAGGAATATGACAAGAGCCCGATAGGAGATGAACTTGTAGATATTCAATTCTAGGTACTCACTCTTGGGATATTGTTCAGATATTAAGAAGGGACGTATGATATTATGAAAGCATTATTTATTGGTGGTACAGGAACTATAAGTTCTGCCATAACTGCTTTGGCACCAAAGCATGGCTTTGAGCTCTATCTATTAAATCGTGGGAATCGAAGTAATCTAGTACCAGAGGGTGTCAAGATAATAGAAGCTGACATTAATAATGAGGATGACGTTAGGGATAAGCTAAAGGATTATGAATTTGATATCGTGGCAGACTTCATAGCTTATGATGTAGATGATTTAAAAAGAGACATTCGTTTATTCAAGGGTAAGACTAAGCAATATTTCTTTATAAGCTCTGCATCAGCATATCAAAAACCACTTTCAAGTCCATTTATCACAGAAAGCACTCCCCTTTCAAATCCCTATTGGGAATATTCTAGGGATAAAATNGCAGGAGAAGATTATCTTATGAAGGAATACCGTGATAATGGTTTCCCCATTACTATTGTACGACCAAGCCATACCTACGGAGATTTTTCCGTTCCCCTAGCAGTGAAGGGGAGAAAAGGAAGCTTCAGTGTTATAGATCGTATTCGTAAAGGTAAGAAGGTTATTGTTCCTGGAGATGGGAGTTCCCTATGGACCCTGACTCATAATTCTGACTTTGCCAAGGCTTTTGTTGGTTTAATGGGTAATGTCCATGCTATAGGGGAAACATTTCATATTACAAGTGATGAAAGCCTTACATGGAATCAGATCTACGGTATAATAGGTGATGCCTTGGGAGTTAAGCCCAACCTGGTTCATATTCCTAGTGAAACCTTAGCAAAGGCCCATCCTGATTTTGTTGGAGCATTATTAGGTGACAAGTCCAATACAGTTATATTTGACAATTCTAAGATAAAGAGAATTGTTCCAGACTTTTGTGCTACTGTCCGCTTCGACCAGGGGGTAAGAAAAACCTTAAAATATATCTTAGAACATAAAGAGCTGCAGGTTCCAGATCCTGAGTTTGATGCATGGACAGACAAAATGATTGAAGCATACGAAGCTTATGAGCTTGGAATGCCTATTCTATCATAGGAAGAAAGGTAATGGAAAGATGAAAACACTTTATGTATCCGATTTAGACGGAACTTTATTACTGCCTAATGTTACACTGTCAAAAAGAACTATTAGAATACTTAATGATTTGATCAAAGGGGGGGTCCATTTTTCTGTAGCTACAGCTAGATCAGCTGCCTCTGTAAAACATATATTAAAGGATGTTGATATTAATATCCCAGTTATTTTAATGAACGGAGCCTGTATATATGATCTGGAAACTAGTAGATACCTTCAAGTCCAAGCTTTTCCAGAAGAAAGTAAGAAACTTTTATTAGACATAATAGATGAACATAAACTTAAGGGCTTTGCCTATACTATTAAGGATAACAAGCTTTCTACTTATTATGAAGATATAAGTCTAAAGCCACTCTATGACTATTATCAAGAAAGAGTGGACAAATATAATAAGAAATTTACTAAGATCAATAGCTTTTCCACCCTTATGGACCAGCCCTTAATGTACTTCACTATTATGGATACTAAAAAGAATCTGGAGCCTATCTATAATCTAATAGTGGACATGACTGAGCTTGATCACACCTTTTATAAGGATAATTATACTGCTGATATTTGGTATCTTGAAGTATATAGTACCAAAGCCTCCAAATACAATGCCCTACAATATGTACGTAACTTATATGAGTATGACGAGGTGGTTTGTTTTGGAGATAATCGAAATGATCTTCCCATGTTTAAGGCCAGTGATTTAAAAATTGCAGTTGAAAATGCCTTTCCCGAGCTAAAACAAGAGGCTGATATTATAATAGATAGTAATAAGGAAGATAGCGTTGCCCTATGGTTGAAGAACAATTTAACACATATTTAAGCTACATAGACAGTAGCAAAACTCTACACTAGGTAACATGAAAATCAGAGATTTTCATATGGAAAGTTTATAATTTACGAAGAAAGGAACTGATGCTATTATGAAAAATATTCAAGACAGCTATGTATTATCCAACGGGATTAAAATCCCATGTGTTGGTTTCGGAACTTTCAAACAGCCCAATAATTCTGATACCGTTGATATCATTAAAACTGCCATTGACTGTGGTTACCGACATATTGATACTGCCTTTGGCTATGGCAATGAAGAAGCTGTTGGTAAGGCCATTCGTGAATGTGGGTTACAAAGAGAAGAATTGTTTATTACTAGTAAGCTAAGTAATGATAATCATGGTTATGATAATACCATAAAAGAATTCGAAATGACCATGAACAACCTAGGAACTCCATATCTAGACCTATATTTAATCCACTGGCCAAAGCCTTTAAAATGCCGAGATCACTGGCAAGAAGCTAATGAAGGTACTTGGAAAGCCTTTGAAGAATTTTATAAGGCTGGTAAGATTAAAGCAATTGGTGTTAGTAACTTCTTAGAGGAGCATCTTGATACCCTATTAGAAACTGCAACTGTAGCACCGATGGTTAACCAGATAGAGCTTCATCCTCAATATGTACAAAGAGATATTGTTCAGTACTGTAGGGATCATAGAATTGTTGTTGAGGCTTGGAGTCCACTAATTAAAGGTAACGCCATGAACCATCCAATATTAGTTAAAATTGCTAAGAAGCACAATAAAACACCTGCTCAGATACTACTTGGTTGGAGTTTACAGCATAATTTCTTACCTCTGCCTAAAGCATCATCTAAGGAGAGAATACTTGAAAATGCTGATATCTTTGATTTTAAGTTATCAGAAGATGAAATCGAGGAATTAAAAGCATTGGAGGTTGGGGGAAGAACTGGCTCCCATCCTGATACGGCTACTTTCTAGTTCAAAATCCTTCTACAAAAAGAGACTATGTTAATTTCTAAGGATGCAAATTAACATAGTCTTTATAATATATAACAAGTGAATTGGCTTGCTAATTCACTTGTATAAAAGGTTTTGAGATTTACAGGAACATTACTCCTTTTTTCTCTGCTTCTTCTATTGTCTTGTCAGGCCATACCGAAGCCTGAACTTCTCCTATATGAGCCTTTCTTAGGTAGAACATACAAATTCTTGATTGACCAATTCCACCACCAATAGTATAGGGTAATTCTTTATTAAGTAATGACTTCTGGAATGGAAGCTCTAATCTATCTAAGCAATCAGATATCTCTAACTGCTTAACTAAAGTCTCCTCATCTACACGTATGCCCATGGAGGATAGTTCTAATGGAATGTCTAATAAGGGATAATATACAATAATATCTCCATTCAGACTCCAGTCGTCATAGTCAGGTGCTCTTCCATCATGTCTTTCTCCTGATTTTAAAGCTCCACCTATCTGTTCAATAAATACAGCTCCTGCTTCCTTGGCAATGAGATATTCCCTTTCCTTAGGGGTCTTATCAGGGTAACGATCCTCTAATTCTTGAGAGGTAACAAATGTTATTTTTTCAGGTAGGATTTCGCCAATATAATTATATATCCCTGACATATAATGCTCTGTATTCCTTAAGGCAGTATAAACCTTTTTTACCACCATCTGAAGGGTAGCTAGATTACGTTCCTCTTTATCAATTATCAGCTCCCAGTCCCACTGATCAACAAATATTGAATGAATATTATCTGTATCTTCATCCCTACGAATTGCATTCATATCAGTGTATAGGCCTTCTCCATATGAAAAGCCATACCTTTTTAAAGCCTGTCTCTTCCACTTGGCCAACGAATGGACAATCTCAACCTCAGCATCATTTTGCTCTTTTAGTCCAAAGCTAACTGGTCTCTCAACTCCATTAAGATTATCATTTAAACCTGACTCCGGTTTAACGAATAAGGGTGCAGATACTCTCGTAAGATTTAACTGTCCAGCCAGCTCTCTTTCAAAATAATCCTTAACTAACTTGATAGCTATTTCTGTTTCCTTTGTATCAAGTGCCGGCTTATAGCCGTCGGGGATAACTAAACTCATTATCCTACCTCCATTTCTCATATTGCTATTCTAATCATGTCAAAAAATATATAGCCCATTTTACAATTATATATATACATTGTCAATCATCACTTAAGGTCGGTTTTGAATCCAGATCCTCTGTACATGATCCATCTTCGGTAAACACTTCCTTTACATTATCCTTCATCTTCACTCGAGGAATAAAATGTTTTGCAACTTTTCCTTTACCTCTTCTCTTAATATAAAAATACCCAATTATGGAAAAAGTCAGAGCTCCTACAAAATTAACAATCAAGTCTTTCATAGTATCATATAATCCTATATCTAAGTAACCGCCTAAGCCCAAGCTTTCTCCATTAATGGACATATCATATATTTCATTGATAATGACAGGCTTATTGCGACCTAATGGATCTAATGTTACAGTTGAAATAGAAGTAAGAATCGTATCTTTTTGCATATCGAACATAAATACTGTATCCATAAAAAACTCAAAAAACTCCCATAGAACACCAATCGTCATAGAAAAACAGAAAGCAAACATGGCAACGAAGAATGGGGACAGATGGAAAGATAGTCGCTTAGATCTATTGAAAAGATCAATCAAAGAAAATCCTATGGCAGCTGCCAAAAATCCGTTAATTGTATGAAGCATGTCATCCCAGAAAGGAAAGATGATATAAAACTCCTGAATTTCGCCTAATATCTCAGCAGCAAATATAAACAGAAGAATAACCACTTCCATTGTATCAGGTAAATCCACCTTGAATTTCAATTCAAAAATACTAGGGAGTATGAATAGGACAAGTGTCAGTATGCACAGGAACACATTCTCATAGTTTTTATTAAAAAACTGGGCGATCATAGTTACTATTACAAGAGCCCTTAAAATAAAGTAAATAGCATAAGGTCCTTTTTCAGCCTTCATATGTTTCATCAAATCTCTATATCGGCCTCTAAAACCCTTCCTTCTCATAGGCAATCTCCTTCAACAATATGAGAAATTATAGCATATACAAAACATTAACACAAGTTTCAAGTCACAACTAATTCCCAGTAACCCCTTTGTATTAATGGAATATGATATATTATCCACGAATAAGCAGATTAGTCCGTGATATACAGAGTATTTTATGTGATAGATCTTTTATATCACAATAAAACTCTCGCACTTCTAATCTGCGAACTTATAGTAACATCAAAAAGGAAAGGAAGATTTTCTTTGCCAATTAGAATATTTATTGATCAAGGCCACAATCCCGCAGGTAATGTTAATGCAGGTGCATCTGGAAATGGACTTTATGAGGGAGATATAACTTACCAGGTTGGAATATTATTATCCAATATGCTTAACAATGATAATAGGTTTGAAGCTAGGGTTTCTAGGCCAGATCCAACTACGGTCCTAGGTACAAGCAACTCTACTAGTCTTCAAGCAAGAGTACAGATGGCTAATTCCTGGCCAGCAGATTACTTTATCAGCATTCACTGCAATGCCAATGTTAACCCAGCAATCAATGGTACAGAAATTTATCTATATCAATATGGAACTCAGGCAAACTGGATGGCTGATGCGATTATGACTGGTATCACCCAGATGGTAGGTACCAACAACAATGGAATTCGCCTAAATCCTACCCTTTATGTACTTCGTACAACACAGATGCCATCCCTCCTCATTGAGCTTGGCTATCTAACAAATTGGGCTGATGCCCAAAAGCTTAGGGATAATCAATGGGGATTTGCATATGGTATCTTTCTAGGAATAATGAGATACTTTGGATTTGCATAAGCCTTGTAGAAAAGTAATATAAACATATTTGACTTAAAGCTATTGCTAATTAAAATATGTTTATATTGCTTTGTTATCCATAGGATATGCTTATTGGCTAAATTTTCTAAGAATTCTTTCTAATTTCCCTTTACTTTTGAATTTTCCTATGTTACAATGATTACAGTATTTATACATCATTTATGATTTCACATATTTTTTTAAGTTATTATGTGCACATAATGACTTAAAAAAATATGTGATTTTTTATTGATTGTTAAAACGAATAATATTATAGGAGGTATCTTTCATGAACAAAGGTACAGTAAAATGGTTTAATTCTCAAAAAGGTTTTGGTTTTATCACTAACGATAACGGTGGAGAAGATGTATTCGTACATTTTTCTGGTATTGCATCTGATGGTTTCAAATCATTAGAAGAAGGCCAACCTGTTACATTTGACTTAGAGCAAGGTCAAAGAGGAATGCAGGCAGTTAACGTTCAGGCTATTTACTAAGAATATGAACTAAAATATTTAAGCTTTCCTTGGATGTAATCCATCCTAGGAAAGCTTTTTTAATAGGTTATTATTTATGATAAGGTTGATTATTTATTATCCTATAAGATCTATATATTTGCTCAAGTAATATCATTCGCATTAATTGATGTGGAAAGGTCATAGGGGAAAAACTAAGCTGATAATTGGCACGTCTTAATACCTCATCAGATAGTCCCAGAGAGCCACCTATAATAAAGGTAATATGGCTTAAACCGGATATACCAAGATTATTAATCTTCTCTGCCAGCTTCACTGAGGTTAACATATCTCCTTCAATCGCAAGAGCGATACAATATGCTTCTCCCTTAATAGCTTTCAGAATACGTTCCCCTTCTTTGTTCTTAATCTGTACTTCCTCAGCTAAACTGGCATTATCTGGCGTTTTCTCATCTTGCAATTCAACAATCTCAAGTTTGCAATATCTACTCAGGCGCTTAACATATTCTGCAACACCTGATGATAAATACTTTTCCTTTAATTTACCCACACAGATCAGTGTTATCTTCATTACATGCAACTTCCTTTATACTATCTTCTCTAAAATACTGATATAGAACACCGTTCTTTACAATTCTAAGCTTCTCGCCCTCAAATCCACGCTTACGCAATTCCTTTTGAAAATTATAAATCATGAAACCATGAAATACTATAAGGATATTTTCCTTAGACCAGTCTATTCGATCTAAAAACTTTGCTATTCTTTCTCTAGTTCCTTTGATTGTTTCCGGCTGGCTTTTTGATTTAAAAAACCAAGCTAGTCTACCACATATATGCCACACTTCAAATGGCAGGCGTAAACGTTCAGTATGTATAAAGGGTGCATTGTCAACTTCTCGCAAGAGTCTGTCAATTTTCAGGTTTCCACTATAGACTTCTTTAGCAGTTGTTATAGCCCTTGGCATATCACTAACATAGCAGATATCCCATTGGACCCCATACATCTCAACCTTTTTCTTGATAACCTTAGAAACCTCATATTTATGGGACCACTCCCTAAACTCCTTGGAGGTCATCATTTTTTTATGAGGACAATTCACTTTAAAATGTCTTAATAAACCAATACGCATGTCAACTAACTCCTATAATTTGTGTAATAAAACCACAGTTGCATTTATTATAGAATTCACTAAAGCTCTACCTAACTAATATTACATAATTCCCTTGCTTTTTACAAGATAAAATTACTACCAAAAGTTTGAAATATATTATCATGTAATATATTTCCATCATAAGTAAAATATAGTATTATGACATATTTATGGACCAATTTGTTTACAAAATGTTTTTATTCTATCCATATTTAGAACACATGTATTCTATATAATAATACATAGAAAGTGATTATTTTTCACTCTTCTCCTCCCTACATTATATATAAATGTAAAATATGCTGGTAACCCCAGCATATTTTTTGTCCTTATAATTGCAATATTATTTTATTCCTTTTTTTCTTTCTTAATGTAATTTTAATATTATCATCACAAAGTAGACACATTTCATCTATATAATTATCAACATAGATAGTGTAAAACACTTTCTACTCCCACCCTATTATACGCTATGGTAGCAACCCCCAGTTGTTTACCTAAAAAGAGCCCATCGATTCGATGGGTTTTTTTTATCTAAAATATGTATCTAAAGACAAACTAATAATAAGTGCCTTATCAATTTTCTTCAATACATCTCGGTCCAAATGACATACTTTCTCTCTTAATCTGGACTTGTCGATGGTTCGAACTTGTTCCATTAATATTACAGAGTCCTTTACAATTCCGTATTTGTCTGCATCTAATTCCACATGAGTAGGAAGCTTAGCTTTATTCATTTTAGATGTAATTGCTGCGCAGATAACTGTAGGACTATGTTTATTACCTGTATCATTCTGAATTATTAAAACCGGCCTTATCCCACCTTGTTCGGAGCCGACTACCGGTCGTAAATCAGCATAAAAGATATCTCCTCTTTTAATTAACAATATACTCACACTCCAATGTAGGTTTTACCCTTATTATTGCCATTTTCATCGTGAGTATTCCACAAAATATTAATGATACACTCTCGGTATCCTCTTACCAACTGTACATATTAATTCATAGGAAAAAGAATGGGACCATTCTGCTAATTCTTCATAGGATATATAAGCCTCTTGATCCTGACCTAGTAAAGTCACTGTATCTCCTTGCTTGACTTCAGGAATATGAGTCACATCAACCATAAATTGATCCATACATATTCTACCTATGATGGGAGCATATTGACCATGAATAATAACCTTACCAACATTTGATAGATTTCTTGAATATCCATCAGCATAACCTACTGGGATTGTAGCAACTTTAGTTTTATTTTTTGTTACGTAGGTTGATCCATAGCTTATTCCCACCCCTGGATCAACATCTTTTACATAGATAACATGGGTTTTTAATTCCATAGCAGGAATAAGTTTCACTTCATCCCTTCGTACAAACTCTGAAGGATAGATACCATAGGTGACTATTCCACAACGAACCATGTTAAACTCAGCCTCTGGATAGTCAAGGATACCTGCGCTGTTGGAAATGTGCTTGATTGGGATATGTACCCCCTTCTGCTCTAGCTTATCAACAAATTCTGTGAATCTCTTTAGCTGCTTATTAGTACTAGATCCATCCCTTTCATCTGCAGTTGCAAAGTGTGAATATATACCCTCAATCTCAATATTATCAAGTTCACTAATTCTCTTTATTTCATCTAAGCTCTCATTATTATCACTAAAACCAATCCTGCTCATACCAGTATCTACTTTAATATGAATTTTTGCAGTTTTCCCTTGTCTTTTAGCTTCCTCACATAATTCCTTAGCCATCTCATATTGAAAAACCGTAAGCATCACATGGTTAGATACCACTAGCTTATATTGCTCTTTGGGAGTGTAGCCAAGAACTAATATAGGTATATTAATACCGGCCTCTCTTAGTTCAACAGCCTCTTCTATTATTGCTACTCCATAAACATCAGCAAGATTATCATGACATATATACTTAGCAATGGGAACAGCCCCATGTCCATAAGCATCTGCCTTAATAATGAGCATTAATTTAGTTTCTTTTCTTAATTTATTTTTTATTTCTAATATATTATGACGAATCCTATCCAAGTTAACATTAGCTTGAACACGATAATATTTATTATCCATATATATCTGTTCCTTTCTTCACCCTAAGCCTACTTGTGTTTTAACTCTTAATCCCTGATGATAATACTTCTACTAAGGCAGTTATAATGTCACTGGCAGTTAAGGAGAATGTTCCCACTCTAGCCGCTGCTTTATCACCAGCCAATCCGTGAATGTAAACACCTAAACAAGTAGCCAAGTAAAGCTCCATTCCTTGAGCCACTAGTCCTCCAATTATTCCTGTTAATACATCACCACTACCACCGGTAGCCATNCCATTATTGCCAGAGACATTAATGTATCTTTCATTACAACGGGCGACAATAGTTCTAGCATCCTTAATTGTGTAAATTAAATTATTATTATAGGAGCATTGATTAGCTATGTCAATAATCTGTGAAGAAATTTCATCAATCGGTTTTGAAATCAATCTAGATAATTCTTTAAGATGGGGTGTTAAAATCACTTCATTTCCAATATTATTACTCAGCCATGTAATTCTGTCTTCAACATTATCACTAATAGTATCTAGCTTCTTAGCTATTAAATTAATGGCATCCCCATCAATGATAAGAGGAACCTTAGAATTTTTCAGAGTGAACCATAGAATATCATTAGCAACGTCTGATTGACCAAGGCCAGGTCCAATGACTATAACTGATGCCCAATCCAGTTCCTTACTTATATTAATATCATCATATGCAGCAAATAAAGCTTCCGGTAATAAGGACTGCAAAATTATACGATTATCGGCGTCTGTCAATACCTTAACTAAACCTGCTCCAGTTTTATAAGCAGCCTTAGCAGATAAATAAGCAGCACCGCTCATTCCTTTACATCCCCCTATGACCAAAACCTTGCCAAATGAACCCTTATGACCGTTACTCTTTCGATTTGGCAGATATTCTAGGTCTTGCCTTCCATAATAGAAGGTATTCGGTTTAGACTGTTGTAATGCCTGATCAGGAAAACCAATATCTGCAACAATAACCTTCCCGGCATATTCTGCCCCTGGGTAAAGTAGAAGTCCCTGTTTATTCCATCCAAATGTAATAGTACATTCTGCTTTAATAGCAACATTCTTAATGCTTCCATCATCTGAGCATATCCCCGAAGGCACATCAATAGAAAATACTCTATGATGATTATTATTAATATTTTCAATTATCTCTGCCTGCTCTCCCTCTACAGGACGGGATAAACCAATTCCAAATATTCCATCAATAATTATATTATATTCCATAAGCTTGTTAGAGTTTTCAAAAGGTATACCTATATTCCTAGCAATCTCAAGCTGAAGCCTTGTTTGCTCTGAACAACTCTCCTCCAAGCCAATAAAAAGAATCGCAACCGCATAACCCTGTAAAAACAAGATTCTAGCTGCTGCAATTCCATCTCCACCATTATTACCGCTTCCACAAACCACCAATATGGAATCGGACTTTTTAACATTAGCCTTTACTACTAATGCAACCTCATAAGCGGCCCTTTCCATCAGTACTAGAGAAGGGATCTTGAGTTTATCAATAGAATAATTATCAATACTTCTCATTTTATATGAATCTACTGCATAGTACATAAATGCGCCTCCAAAATAAATTATTAAGGCTTTCTATCTCTTACTCTCTGTGCTCTCCCAGTACAAATGCGTTAGCAAATTTTTTAGTGTTGGATATGGACACATGAATATGGGTTATACCTAGCTTTGCTGCTAGGTCATTAGCTTTACCATATAGATTAACATAAGGCTTCCCATCTTCATTTCTCAAAACCTCAATATCAATCGGCGCAACTTCACCAAACCCAGTTCCAAACATCTTGGAAACAGCTTCTTTAACTGCAAAATTATCTGCTGATTTATTAAGATCTTGATTAATTAAAGCAATCTCACTATCTGTAAAATATTTGTTAAGAAAGCCTTCTTTTTTGCAAGCTTTTATTACCCGTTCCACTTCAATTAAATCCACACCTATACCAATAATCATAAAATCTCCATTACCTTATCTTTATATTCAATCATCCCAAATGTTACTATCAAAGGCCTCCATGATATTATGTCCTAATAAATCATGAAGATAGGAGTATATCTTATCATTAACTGACTCCATGTCCTGCTTCATAAGAATTCTCTCTGTAAGTTCAGCCCTTGTTTTCTCAATCCATTGATTAGCTTCCTTTATTAGTTCTCTTTGCTTTCTAATACGATTGTAACATATCTCCATGCTTTCTGCTAATAACGCTTCATTGGCTTCCCTTATCTCATATGGAATTAACTCCAGCTCTTCTGTTTCTCTGGCTATTTTATCATTAATCTCTAAAATATACTTCTTGTTTCTATCTTGCTTTTTTGCTTTTGCCTGTCCAGCTTTGCTAGAATCAATGTTCATATTCTCAACAATATCATTCATGACTTTACTTTTCAGCTTTTTTAAATCCTTAATCTCATTAACTAATCTGCCTTGCTTCATCATAAGATCATTGACTTTACGTTCTAGTATTCTAATCTCTGGAGTTTTTTCATCATCGGGAAAGATCTCATGCCAGCGGGTATCCAAAGGGAGAATAGGTAACTTATGACTTTTAATAACTTCACTAAAGTTGGTCTTATTTTTCTTTCTCATTTGTACTGTCATATCCTTCCACAATAATGTATTAAAACATATAGTATTATTCAGTTTCTTTCTTTTTTCTGGATAAGCGATAGGATAATTTCATAAGGCTCTCTGCAAGATGGACATTTTCCACAGTTATTTCCTTAGGTAGATTAAGATCTATAGGTGCGAAATTCCATATACCCTTGATTCCCCACTTAACTAAATCTGTTGCAATAATCGGAGCACTAGCTTTTGGTACAGTAATGGCAGCAATATCAATTTTATTGTCATTAATAAATGCTTCTAACTCTTCCATAGGTTTAACTTCTGCACTTCTAACCATTGTACCAATTAATTCTGGACTAATATCAAAGAGAGCCCTTACAACAAAGCCTCTTCTCTCAAAATCCCCATAGTTGGCCAAGGCCTGTCCTAGGTTACCTGCTCCTATTATAATTATATTATACTTATTCTCTAATCCTAATATTTTGCCGATTTCAGCATGGAGGTATTCTACATTATATCCATAGCCCTGTTGTCCAAACCCGCCAAAATTATTCAAATCCTGCCGTATCTGGGAGGCAGTCACCTTCATCTTATCACTTAACTCTTTTGATGATATACGTACCACGTCTTTTTCAAGCAAATCTCCAAGATAACGATAGTATCTAGGTAATCTATTAATAACAGCTTTAGAAATTTCTTTCTTATGCAAATGCTCTCCTCCTTCTCCACTAACTTACTCTTATAATTATATTGGATTGTTAATAATAAGTCAATGTGGTTTACTATCTGGAAAAGCAATTATCAATCTACTGTAATTATCATTTTGCTTCTATTCATACCTTATGGTAAACTATATAAGGACATTATGCAATGTGAATTAGGAACTAAAGATTTGATAAAATTAATTAATAATATTTTTAAAGATAAATGAGGTATTAATAATGGTACTAGCGTGTAATAACATAAGTAAAGCATTTGGAACTACTCAAATTCTTGAGAAAGTTTCATTTCATATTAATGATAGAGAAAAAGCAGCTATAGTTGGTATAAATGGTGCAGGTAAATCCACCTTACTAAAGATAATAATTGGTGAATTGAATGCTGATGAGGGGGATGTTATTCTTTCAAAGGGTAGCACTATTGGATATCTTGCTCAGCATCAGGATCTCTCTTCTGATAATACTATTTATGATGAAATGCTTACTGTTAAGCAAGACATTATTGATTTATATAATAATATGCGAACTCTTGAGAAAGAGATGAAGCATGCTTCTGGAGAGTCCCTTGAGAAGATGCTTTCTTCTTATACCCGCCTAACCCATGAGTTTGAGTTACAGAATGGTTATGCCTACCAAAGCGAGGTAACGGGTATATTAAAGGGCTTGGGCTTTACCGAGGATGAGTTTGATAAGAAGGTTGATACATTGTCCGGAGGCCAAAAAACCAGAATATCACTAGGCAAGCTATTGTTATCTAGCCCAGACTTAATTCTACTTGATGAGCCCACCAACCATCTGGATCTTATTTCTATTGCATGGTTAGAAACCTACCTTGTTAATTATAAAGGAGCTGTTGTAGTAGTTGCCCATGATAGGTACTTTCTTGATAAGGTTGTGACCAAGGTTGTGGAACTAGATAATACCAGATGTCAAAGCTTTAATGGCAACTATTCTGATTATGCCCATAAGAAAGCCGCTCAGCGTGAAATTCTTATGAAGCAATACTTTAATCAGCAACAAGAAATCAAGCATCAGGAAGAGGTTATAGCCAAGCTCCGTTCCTTCAACCGCGAAAAATCTATTCGTAGGGCCGAAAGTCGGGAGAAAATGCTTAATAAAATTGAACGACTTGAGCGACCAACTGACCACAGAGATATGAATTTTTCTATAGAGCCCAGAGTAGTTAGTGGTAATGATGTCTTAAATGTTGATAGCCTATCCAAATCCTATGGCAATCTTAATCTGTTTAATGATCTTTCCTTCGAGATTAAGAGAGGAGAAAAGGTTGCTATTATTGGTAATAACGGTACTGGTAAAACCACCATACTTAAAATTATATGCCAAAGGGTGGCTGCGGATTCCGGAGAAATAAAACTTGGTTCCAAGGTACATATGGGCTATTATGACCAGGAACAACAGGATTTCGATTTAGATAAGACATTATTTGATGAAATCCAGGACGCCTATCCTAATATGAATAATACTGAGGTTCGTAATATTCTTGCTGCATTTTTATTTACTGAGGATGATGTTTTTAAGCGAATTAAGGACTTAAGTGGTGGGGAGCGAGGAAGAATGTCCCTGGCAAAATTAATGCTATCAGAAGCCAATCTTCTTATCCTTGACGAGCCTACTAACCACTTAGATATCACTTCTAAGGAAATTCTTGAAAATGTTATTAATAACTATAGTGGTACAGTCCTATATGTATCCCATGATAGATATTTTATTAATAAAACAGCCACTAGAATACTTGATTTGACTAATAAAACTCTACTTAATTATATAGGTAATTATGATTATTATCTTGAGAAAAAGCCAGATGTAGAGGCCGCTTACTTAGGTGAGGTGGTTGAAACAGGGAATTCTGGGGCTTCTCTAAGACCTGGAAAGCTCCCTTTTAGCACTGATACTAGCAAATCTTCTACTACAGAAATAAGTGAGAACAAATTAAGCTGGCAACAGCAAAAAGAAGAACAGGCTAGACAGCGTAAGAGACAAAATGATTTAAAGAAAACTGAAGAAGAAATAAGTACTTTAGAAGCTCGAAATGATGAGATCGACCATCTGCTAACCAAAGAAGAGGTCTATACTGATGTACCAAAATTAATGGAGCTTAATAAGGAAAGAAAAGAAATTGAAACAAGGCTAGAAGAACTACTTCACTTGTGGGAGGAACTGGCAGAAGAATAAATATAGGCTTTGTTCAAGATTCATTGTCCGAATACAACTTACAAATTCTAAGGGATGTCTTGACTCCAGTGTGTTAGGGAAATACATAGCCCTTAAAATGCCAGAAACAATAACCTTGAAACAAAGCCTTGTTTTAACTCTGTTCCTTTATTTCGTTGATGTTCTTTATGGTTTGCATCATGTGTTCATGGGCCAAGGCTTCAGCTAGATCTCCATCTCGCTTACGAATTGCTTCTAGGATTGACTCATGTTCCTTAATGGTTCTCATAGCTCTATCCTTACGAGATATAGATACCTTTCTAACTCTTTCAACGTAATGGTGAAAGTCCGTAAGCACATGATTAAGCATTTTACTTCCTGATGCTTTATATATTAGATCATGAAATTTATTATCAAGATCTAGTAATTGATCATAATGACTTCTCCTAGCATGAAATGCTGACAAGTATATGGTTTCATCCATTTCATCAAGCTGCTCCTGTGTAATGTATTGGCAAGCCCATTTGGCACATAGCCCTTCAAGATAGGATCTTATAGTATAAATATCTCTAATATCCTTTTCTGATATCCCTGTAACAAAAGCACCTCTGTTAGGTATAATAGCAACCAATCCTTCTATCTCTAGATTTCTAAGTGCTTCCCTTACGGGAGTACGGCTGACACCAAGCTCATTGGCTAAGGTACTCTCTCTGAGCTCATCATTTTCTTTATATACTCCTCCAAGGATATCTTCTCTTAACTTGTTAAAGACACGACCTCTTAGGGAATATTTATCGTCAAATTCCTTTTGAAGATTAAACTCTTCCAAGAATCTTCCTCCTTCAAAACATACTAGGAAAACATAAGTGAATTGGTTAGCCAATTCACTTATTCTGATTATAACTTCTCTATTGTTTCCATTAGGTAGTCTGCAAATTCAGCTCCTGTAGCACCAGTATCTCTACCAGTAAGAACTAACTTCTTCTCTGTAACAGTACAGATATCAAGAGCGCGATATAGCTTATCTGCTTTATCCTGATGTCCAATGTGGCCAAGAAGCATAGCCCCAGCTCTGATAATACTGGATGGATCTGCATACTGATCTCTTCCCTCATCTACCATACGAGGTGCAGAACCATGAATAGCTTCAAACATAGCATAACGCTTACCTATATTAGCACTTCCAGCAGTTCCTACACCACCTTGGAATTCAGCCGCTTCATCAGTAAGAATATCTCCATAAAGGTTAGGAAGAACAAGAACCTGGAAGTCTTTCCTTCTCTTCTCATCCACAAGCTTTGCAGTCATAATATCTATATACCAATCGTCAGCTGCAATACCTGGATATTCCTTAGCCATCTTATAGAAAATGTCTAGGAATTTACCATCAGTTGTTTTAATAATATTAGCCTTTGTAACAGCAGTTACTCGGGTCTTACCATTAGCTTTAGCATATTCGAAAGCAGCACGAATAATTCTTTCAGTACCCTGGGAAGTAACAACTGTAAAGTCAACTCCCAAGTCTTCGGTTACATTAACTCCCTTGCTACCTACTGCATATGCTCCTTCAGTGTTCTCTCTGTAGAAGGTCCAATCAATCCCTTGCTCAGGAATACGAACAGGTCTTACATTAGCAAAAAGATCCAGTTCCTTTCTCATAGCTACATTGGCACTTTCAACATTAGGCCAAGGATCCCCTTTTCTAGGTGTTGTAGTAGGTCCCTTAAGAATTACATGACATTCTTTAAGCTCTTCTAAAACTGCAGGTGGAATTGCTGCCTTTTCTTCAGCTCTTCTCTCAATAGTAAGTCCTTCAATATCCTTGAAAGCCACCTTACCTGACTTAACCTCATCATTAAGAAGATATTCTAAAACTCTCTTTGCCTGACCTGTAATAGCAGGACCAATACCGTCCCCACCACACACGCCTATAATAATCTGGTCAAGTGATTTATAATCAACAAAATCTCCCTGAGCCTTCATTACTTCTACTCTCTTCAATTGCTCCTCAAGTAACTGTCCGAATTTCTCTTTAGCCATTTCAATTTGTTCAGTTCTCATCATAACGATAAACATTCCTTTCTTCACAGACTGCAAATTTGGGGCCATAAGCATCAAATTTGCGATTGAAAAATCTTGATTTTTCAATCTATCCTACAATTCAATCTACTCATTAGGTGCATCTATACTATTGTATGTTTTTTTATAAAGCTTGTCAATTCCAAGAATCCATTGTTTTACCATATTTAGAAGAACAATTACACCAAAGCTATATTAAGTTCCTCCTGAAGCTTAATTACTAGACTATCCAACTCAGCATCAGTTATAACAGTAATACGTCCATTGTCATATTCTGAATCTACCCATTCCTTAACCTTTAATGTAATTGGGTGATCCTTCCCTATAGCAGCCTTATCCTTAAGTTTATAGTATCCATTAATCCAGTGAGCGATTCCTGCAAGACCAGATGTATTGGAGATTGCAACCCTTACAGGGCGATTTAGGATTTTGTCAGTGTCAAATATATTATAAATCTCTTCATTCTTAAGAAGACCATCCGCATGAATCCCAGCTCTGGTAATATTAAAGCTAGCTCCTACAAATGGGGTCCTTGATGGAATATGATATCCAATTTCCTTTTCATAATATTCTGCTAGCTCAGTAATCACAGTGGTATCCATACCATCAAGAGTACCTTTAAGCTGAGCATATTCCATAACCATAGCCTCTAAAGGTGTGTTGCCTGTACGCTCACCTATACCAAAGAGTGAACAGTTAACAGCTGCTGCCCCATATAGCCAAGCTGTAGTAGAATTAGATACCGCCTTATAGAAGTCATTGTGTCCATGCCATTCAAGCCATTTGGAAGGCACCTCACCGTGAGCTATCAATCCATATATTATTCCTTGAACTGACCTAGGAATAACTGCTCCTGAGAAATTAACACCATACCCCATAGTATCACAAGCTCTTATCTTAACTGGTATCTTATATTCTTTTGATAGTTTCATTAGCTCTCTGCAGAAAGGAATTACAAATCCATGAATATCAGAACGAGTAATATCCTCAAGATGGCATCTAGGGGAAACCCCTATCTCTAGGCAATCTCTAACTACTGAAAGGTAATGGTTCATCACTTCTCTTCGGGTCATCTTCATTTTATAGAAGATATGATAATCAGAACAGCTTACAAGTATACCTGTTTCCTTTATACCTATATCCTTAACTAATTCAAAATCCTTTTTATTGGCTCTAATCCAAGAGGTCACTTCTGGAAACTCATATCCTCTTTCCATACATTTATAAACTGCATCCCTATCCTTCTTACTATAAAGAAAGAACTCACACTGTCTTATAATTCCCTTAGGTCCACCTAGACGATGGAAATAATCATACATAGTTACAATCTGTTCTGTAGTATATGGAGCTCTAGACTGCTGGCCATCACGAAATGTAGTATCTGTTATAAATATCTCCTCTGGAAGATTGTGTGGTACAATTCTGTCATTAAATGCAATCTTAGGTATCTCATCATAGGGAAATAGATTACGAAAGGTGTTAGGTTTTGTAGTATCAACCAACGGATAGATTGGTTCTTCCAGCTGTAGTAGGTTGTTATGAGGATTAATAAATACTTTTCTTTCATCCATGTTTGTCATCTCCATATTCTTTATTAATATTATGTTTTAATTTCACTTCTCATCCCTGACTTTATCATGCTAAATCGGTAAATTTGTATAATTGTATACAATTATACATCCGTTGTCAAGATAATTTTAAAACAATATTTCATGCTCTAATAATATGCTTACAAATGTATTATTAAACTTATTGAAATAATATGGTAAAATAATGCAATTTGATGTATTATTCTATTGTAAGCACTTCATATAAATTAATTATAGAAAAATCGAATTGGAGGCGTCTAATGAAAGTAAATAATAAAATAGAATTTATCATACCTGATAGATATTTTAAGAATCCATCTGAGGACCCGATTATCGGATTTATAAAATATTTAAGAGAGCAAGGCAAAACCTGCGAATTTCTTGGTTTGAATGAATATCCTAGTAAGTTTCTAGGATTTGAAGCATGGCATAATAACTATGTGATATTAATAGATGGTATAAAGTACTATGGACGTGTTGGTGGAAATATTGAAACAAACTACTATGCAACTTTTTTTGTTGTTGACAATACAGAGCAAGACTATATAGAAAACCTCCTAGATAAAAGGGTTAATCAGATTTTGAATGGACTTAAAGTTTATTTATAGTTATAAAAATAGCATCATAGTTATTTAACCATAGNACTAATAAGGGAAGGAGAAAAGATGAATAATGTATTAGGCTTTTGGTCTTTAGTAATCATACTTGTTTATGGAACAATGGCATTTATAGCCATACAAGTAATGTATGTTTTGTTTTTAGCAATTAAAGCACTTAAAATATATATACAACAGAATTCGTAATTATCTTCATTGTGAATAACACCTTATTAAGATAGTGAAGGAGGAGAAAAATATATGAGAGGAAAAAGAAACCCTATTATAACAAATTCACTACTGTTGATGTGGTTTTTTCTTGACATGATAGGAGCATCAATCGCTGGAAAAGTCTTGGTGACACGTTCTTGGCAAGATGACGGTACCTTCTTTTTGTTGTACATAGCTGCTTTTATATGTTTTTTATTCAAAGGTAAATCAGGCAGGATTGTTTTGACAGTGTTTTTGTTTTTATGGTTAGGCTTGCAAACATATTTTCATTGGTTCTTTACTATATTTGGACCCTGGGAAGGAAAAATCCGATATTTTTCTGATACAATCAAACTATTTAAATCAGATATAATTTATATACCGGATTTATATCATAT
>JGI24710J26742_10001630_pt1 | contig 20478 bp, 17 predicted proteins | sample BioPla2DNA2_FD_26742 | JGI IMG/M metagenome (IMG submission 26742) | reverse complement strand
CGCAGCCGCCATTTGGAAGCTTCCCGTGATTTATGTTTGCGAAAACAACCTCTATAGCGCCACGACGAGCATAGCCTTGACCTGCAACATGCCCAATCCGGCCGCCGACAGGGCAGCTTCATACGCCATCCCGGCCGAGGTTGTCGACGGGAACGACGTGCTGAAAGTCAACGAGGCGGCGACCAGGGCAATCAACCGAGCACGAGCGGGAGAAGGCCCGACCATCATCGAGTTGAAGACGTACCGACATGGCGGGCACTCGAGGAACGATGCCTGCCAATACCGCCCGAAGGATGAAGAGAAGCACTGGTTCGACCGAGACCCGGTCAAGAACTTCCGTGATTTTTTGATTTCTAAGAAATTGGTGGTGGAACAAGAGTTGAAGACGGTTGAGAAAGCGATTGAATTGGAAATCGATGAAGCTGTCGAGTACGCGCAAAACGCTCCGTTCCCTCAGATTGAAAGCGCGCTTACAGATGTATATTGGGAGGGTAAATAATAATGGCCTTGCTATCTATTGCTGATGCTTTGAAAAGTGCGATTGCTGAGGAAATGAGGCGTGATCCGCTCGTATTCTGCCTTGGCCAGGATGTGGACATCCCTGGTGGTATGGGTGGCGCATTCACCGTTACCAAGGGATTGGGTGAGGAATTCGGGTATGAACGGGTATTGAATACCCCGATTTCTGAAATCATGATGGCAGGTGTCAGTGTTGGTTCAGCCATGATGGGCATGCGCCCGGTCGCCGACCTTCAGTATAGCGATTTCCTCTTTTGCATGATGGACCAGCTGGTGAATCAGGCTGCGAAGATGTGCTATATGTCAGGTGGAAAGGTTCATGTGCCGATGGTGATGCGTGCTCCCTGTGGAGCGAGCAACCGTGGGGCTCAGCACGCCCAAAGTCCGGAGAGTCTCTTCACACACGTGCCCGGTCTGAAGGTGATCTGTCCCTCCACGGCTTATGACGCGAAAGGGTTGATGAAACAGGCGATCAGGGACGACAACCCGGTGCTCGTACTTGAACATAAGCTTCTCTATGGCGGCAAGCGCAAGGAGAAAGATGCGATTTCGACCGTTGGGGAAGTTCCCGACGAAGATTACGTGATCGAGTTCGGCAAGGCGGCCGTACGCCGGGAAGGTAAAGACATCACAATCGTTGCAAACCTTCTGATGAGCTACAAAGCCCTTGAAGCGGCTCAACTGCTTGAACAGGAAGGCATCAGTTGTGAAGTGATCGATCCGAGGACTCTGGTTCCGTTCGATTACGAGACGGTGGTGGATTCCCTGAAAAAGACCGGAAGGCTGATGATTGTCCATGAGGACAACTACAACTGCGGGTGGGGCGCCCAGCTTGGCTCGTGGGTAGCTGAAAACCAAATCTTTTTGCTTGATGCACCGATCGTTCGGGTAGCCGCCTATGATACGCCCATTCCTTTCTCCCCTGTTCTGGAGAATTATGTGATTCCCTCGAAGGAGAGAATTGTCGAGGAAGCAAGAAAACTGATGAAGGTGTGAGATGATTAAAGAAATTCGGATGCCCAAAGCCGGGCAGACAACCGATGCCGCGGTAATCGTCGAGTGGAAAGTCAAACTGGGCGACAAGATTCAGCGCGGCGATGTTCTGTTGAAGGCTGAAACCGATAAAGCAATCCTTCCCGTCGAAAGTTTCGCGGCAGGCATCGTCATCGACATCCTCGCCAAAGAAGGCGAAACGGTCGAGGGCGGTGATGTGGTGTGCATTATCGGCGATGCGAAGGATGCGGCTTCCTATTCCAGAAGTTCTGAAAGCGAGACGGCTCAAACCATGCAAGATCAGGTTGTCCCCCAAGAGGAACAGGACGATGGATTCATTCCGATCATGAAGCGGCCATTGGAAAAACCGGAACTGCCTGCTGAAGCAGAATGCTTTCCTGCAATGCCTAACAGCAAACGGTTGGCTAAAGAATTGGGAGTGAATCTTGGAACCGTAAAGCCGGCCAATGGCATGTATATAACGCGGCAAGATGTGCTGGCGGCTGCGAAAGACCGGCCGCACGATGCACTCGGATACACGGTCATGCCGATGGGTCGGATGAGAAAGGCGATCGCACGAAGGATGCTGGAGAGCGTCTCCACGATTCCATCCTTCCAAGTGACCATTTCCGTCGATGCGCGTCAGCTGCTCGATCTGAAAAAGCAGCTGGAAGTCTTGCGTCAGACCAAAGTCTCATATAATGACATCATCACGAAAGCCCTTTCAGTCGTCGCCAAGGATTTCCCATTGATAAATGCTCGTTATGAGCATGACGAAATACGGGTATATGAGCATACGAACGTAGGACTGGCGGTTGCGATCGAGGATGGATTGATCGTGCCTGTGATCAGGAACGTGGACATGCTGTCAATACAGGACATCGCCAAGACCAGCAGAGCATTGATCGAGAAAGCACGGAAAGGCGCTTTGCTTGCGGACGAGATGGGAAGCGGCAGCGTTACGATCTCCAATCTGGGAATGTACGGCGTCGATCATTTCACGGCGATTGTGAATCCACCCGAAAGCGCGATTTTCGCCATCGGAAGCATCGAGATGAAACCCGTCTGGGATGGCAGCGGCTTCAAGCCGGTCGAGATGATGACAATCACCGGGTCATTCGACCACAGGATAATCGATGGAGCCTACGCCGCCCGGTTGCTCAATGCGTTGCGGACGCTTCTTGAACATCCGGTGATGATGTTTACGTAATAGGATGGATGTGATGGATACGTATGATTTATTGGTGATAGGTGGCGGCCCCGGTGGATATGCATGCGCCATCAAGGCGGCAAAAGCCTCGATGCGTGTAGCGATATTCGAAAAAGAATCCTTTGGCGGAACATGTCTCAATGTGGGTTGCATACCAACCAAATATCTATTGGACAAGGCGGGCGGCTTGGAAAAGATCAGAATGTTGACTGAAGCCGGAATCTATAAGGATGCCGGCATGTTCAACTTCAAAGAAATCCAGCGTCAGAAGGCCAAAGTGGTGGAAAAGCTTGTCGGGGGCGTCAATGGGCTATTGAAGCATCACAAAGTTGCGGTGTTCAAGGGAGAAGCGATTCTGAAGGCCGGCAAAGTGGTTGAATGCGATGGGAAGCAATACACCGCCGAGAACATCGTGATCGCCACCGGATCCCGTCCGGCGACGATCAATATTCCCGGGATCGAACATGCCATTACATCCACGGATTTATTGGCCATCCAAAACATCCCGAACCGTTTGGTGGTCATTGGAGGCGGGGTAATCGGGCTTGAGCTTTCCAGTGCTTTCAATTCGTTCGGCAGTACGGTTACCGTCATCGAGATGATGGATTCTCTGTTGCCGCAAGAACAACCTCAAGCGGTGGCCCAGCTGAAAAAGACCTTGGAAAAAACCGGTTTCACGTTCCATCTTTCTGCGCGGGTGAACAGGATTGAAAAGAAAGATGGGGCATGCCGGACGATTTTCATGACAGGGGGCAAGGAAGTCTCGGTTGAATCGGATGTGGTTCTGATGGCGGTCGGCAGAAAGCCCAATACCGACTGCATAGCTTCCGACTCGAAAATAGCTCTCACCGATTCGAAGCAAGTCAAGGTTGACCGGTATCTGCAGACAAGCGTCGATGGAGTATATGCCATTGGCGACGTGATCGGGGGATATCAATTGGCTCATGCTGCGTACGCCGAGGCCGAGTCGGTTGTAGATACCATCCTCGCGAAGGAAACGAAGACACCGTACGATGATTCCGTAATGCCACGCTGTGTTTACACGATTCCCGCTTTTGCCGCAGTAGGCAAGACCACCGAGCAAGCAGGGGTGGAAACGGTCGTAGGCACCTTCTCGTATGAAGCCAACGGCATGGCGTTGGCCGAGGAGGCCAAAGGCAGTGTGTACGTCATCATGGACAAGCAGCACAAGAATACCGTCGGTGTACAGATTGTCGGTGAGCATGCGCCTGAATTGATTTCACTGGCTACCGCGGCTGTCGCCAAGCGGTTCACATTCGATGATTGGAAGCATCTGGTGATCGCTCATCCTTCGTTGTCGGAAATGGTCAAGGAAGCGGCGTTGGATGCATTCAAGAGCGCGTTGCACAAAATATGAGGGAGCGACCACATGAAAACACGAATATACTTTATCAGGCATGGCGAAACCGACTACAATGTCCAGCACCGATTCCAAGGCTCGACCGACAACCCCTTGAATGGGCGAGGACTTGAGCAGGCCTCCTGCTTATGGTCCCCGATGAGCAAGCTGCACATCGACAAGATCTACGTGAGTCCATACAAGCGGGCCATGCAGACGGCCGAGCAGGTGTTGGCCGGCCGGGATATCCCTGTCATTCCGGAACCCAAGTTGTCTGAGATACATTGCGGTCAGTGGGAAGGCTTGGTCCGTACAGAGATCGAGAAACGCTGGCCCGGCATGATTGAATTGTGGGAGCATCGTCCCGACGAACTGCGCATGCCTGACGGGGAGAGTTTCAAACAAGTCCAAGACAGGTCAGTCCAAGCCCTCAAAGAAATCCTTGAAAAAGAAGCCGGCAAAAGCATCGCGATCGTGACCCATATGCTGACGATTCAGTTGATCATGTCAAAACTGCTGGGAATCCCGATCCGTGAAGTCTGGAAAATGGTCAGGTTGGAAAACACTTCGATCACTACTATAGATTTTTCTTCCGACAAGGAATTCGAGGTGGTCAAGTGGGGAGAGGATTCCCATCTGCACGAGCATTTGAAAAATCCATATGTGAGAATCGCCGGGTTCGTTCAGAAAGATCGAGCCAAGTATGATACATCGGTGATCGAGGGCAAGCATCCACTCAACTTATGATTGAACGATACGGAGAACCGGCATGGAAAAGCGATATATTGTTTCTATAGATCAAAGTACTCAAGGTACCAAGGCTATGCTCTATGATGAACGGGGCAAGTGTATCGCCAGTGAGGTCGTTGCACATCGCCAAATCATCGATCAGCGCGGTTACATCGAGCATGATGGGATGGAAATTGTCAAAAATGTCCGTTTGGCCGTGAAGGCCATTCTTGAAAAAAGCGAGGTGGACAGAAGTCGGATAGTCGGGATGGGGTTGGCCAACCAGCGGGAATCGGTAATCATCTGGGACCGCATAACGGGCCAGCCGGTGTATAATTCGATTGTGTGGCAGTGCAACAGGGCCAAGGATATTTGTGACCGGTTGTCCGATGCCGCCGATTACATCCAGTCGACAACCGGATTGCGCCTTTCTCCTTTCTTTTCCGGTCCGAAAATTGCGTGGGTGCTTGAGAACGTCCCCGGAGTCAGGCAGCGGGCAGAACAAGGCCGTTTGTGTTGCGGCACGATGGATAGCTGGGTCATATACAACCTTACCAACGGCTCCTCCCACAAAACCGACTTTTCGAACGCTTCCCGCATGATGTTGATGAATATCCGTACCGGCACATGGGATGACGGGGTCTGCTCCCTGTTGGGGATTCCTGAATCGATGCTTCCTGAAATCTGTGATTCGGATGCCTCTTTTGGTCTCACCGACATGGATGGGTTGTTTGAGAAGGCCATTCCGATCAGGTGTGCCATAGGAGATTCTCATGCCAGTCTGTTCGGACAGGGATGTTATGAGAGGGGCATGTGCATGACCGGGTANGGTACCGGCAGCTGTGTCATGATGAACCTCGGAGATACGCCCATCATATCCGAACATGGGGTGCTTACTTCAATCGCATGGAAGGTCGGTGGACGCATCCGATATATTTTCGATGGTGTGATCAATTACTCGGGTGCCGTCATCACGTGGATATGCAAGGATCTGGGGCTGGTCTCGTCTCCACAGGAGACTTGCTCGGTGGCAGAGCAGGCAAATAAGGAAGATCGGACCTACCTTGTTCCCGCCTTCTCGGGAATCGGAGCTCCACACTGGAAGAATGAGTCCAACGCGATGTTTTACGGGATGTCCCGTTTGACGGGAAAAGCCGAACTGGTGAAGGCCTGCTTGGAGAGCATCGCATATCAGGTCTCCGATGTGGTTTCAGCCATGTCGCTGGATGCCCGGGTCGCCATTCCATTCATGAAAGCCGCAGGCGGTCCTGTCAAAAACAGGTATCTCATGCAGTTTCAAAGCGACATCCTGAACTGTCCGGTGCATGTGCCCGATCATGAGGAGATGACCTGTTTCGGAGTAGCGATGATAGCCGGTCAGGCCTTAGGATTATATGATGACCGAACACGTGAGGCTTTGAACAAGTATCATGAGTATCGACCAACCATGTCCGATGAGGACAGAAATCAGTGTATTGAAGGATGGAACAGGGCATTGCGGTGTGTTCTGGAAAACTAGAGGTGAAGGTAAGTAAACATGAAAGAGTTGTTGGCAGGCAGAGTTGCCGTGGTGACAGGTTCGGGACGAGGAATCGGCGCGGCTATCGCTCGCCGGTTGGCGGAATATGGTGCGAAGGTTGTTTTGACCGATATCAATGCTGAAGGAATTGAAACACTTGAGAAAGATCTGGCGGCAGAAGGCCATGAAGCGAAATCGATGGTGTTCAACGTGGCCGATTTTGACAACATTCCCAAGCAGGTCGAGCGGATCCACGCATTATTTGGAAGGATTGACATCTGGGTGAACAATGCAGGGATCACTGAATCGGCTTCAATTGAGAGCATTACGCATCAACAGTGGGACCGAATGCAGGACATCAATTTGAAGAGCGTCTTTTTCTGTTCACAAGCGGTTTTCAAGATCATGAAAGAGCAGCGTTATGGCCGGTTGGTCCATATTTCCTCCATGGCCGGAGAACGGGGAGGACGTGGGTCTTCAGCCAGTTATTCCGCATCAAAAGCAGGTGTCATCAATCTTGCCAAGAGCTTTGCGCTCAATGGCGGCCAATACAACATCACCAGCAATGCAGTATGTCCCGGAAGGACTCTCACGGAAATGGCCAAGGGTTTGAGCTGGTTGACCGATCCGAAAGACGATCCCAAACTCACTATTCCTCTCGGTCGTTTTGGGGTCCCCGAGGATATTGCCGATGCCGTGCTTTTCTTGGCAAGCGATCTGTCCAGCTATGTTACAGGGATAGCGTTGGATGTCAACGGGGGATTGTACATGAGGTGAGAGTGAATCGAGTGGAGGCCACATGATGAAACTCTCTCACGAATAGATGTACGATTTGGCCAAAATTGAGAATAGCTGTTCTAAATTTTCTTTACTCACTTCCCAATTCTAATCTCACCATCATTTTTGAAAGTGAACCGAATATCATTCTTTGCATAAATGGTCACATGATCCACCAAGCTGAACCAAAGCTCATCTGAATATTCAGTAATAATCGATTCTTGATCGTTCAGGCTATTGAGAAATCTCTTGGTTTTAAGGCCCCGATGCTTCCTTCTGATCCTTTATTTTTGTTTCCAACGCTGATACTTGTGATGAATTCCAACGATATTCGCACGAGCCATACGCAGAGATAACTCATTGGTAAGAATGATTACTGCATCTGGTGGACCATTTGATTATGGCATCATTAGGTATGACGAGATAGCCAAAGAATCATCAACAGGTCAGGATTCTGAATTTTCAAATGTACTCATTACGGATCTTATCTATCATCAACTTCTTTCTTTTAATAGCTGCACCTAATTCTCCCATATCACTGCCAGCAGAAATGAACTGGAATCCTTTATCCAACCAAAACTTCAATAATTCAGGTGTGTCAACACCTACAGCAATTCCTGCAGGAATTCCCGCAGTTTTGCACTTTTGCACTATATCATCTATCACTTTTATTACTTTTGGATTATATATATCATTCAACAATCCAATCGAATCCGATAAATCGCACGGCCCAACTATGATGCCATCCAAAAAACTGACTTTAAGAATCTCATCCAATTCCCTGACGGCATCAATATGTTCTATCTGAATAAATCTACAGAACCTGTCAGAAACTTCCTTGATGTAAACGCTTAAATCTTCAAGCAAATAATTGCACGCTCTTCTTGGTCCAAAACCTCGCCTCCCATAAGGAGGGTACATGCAGGAATCCATGGCAGTCTTTGCCTCGGCTGCTGAATTTACCATCGGGAAAATTATACCATCTGGGCCCATTTCAAGGATTCGTTTTGTCTCATAAGGTTCATTCCAAGGAACACGAACTACAGAAGCAGCTGAACCTGAAGAACAGGCAATTATTGCTGAAAGCATTGTTTCATGGTTAACAGAAGCGTGCTCCATATCTAACCAAAGAAAATCAAAATCAAGGCGCGAAGCCATTTCTGAGATGCTAGGATCTGCATAGCTAATCTCAAAACCCATTAGGATGTTTCCTGCTTGAAGCTTCTCCTTCATTGTCATTTTTATACCTAACCTTTCAAGTTTTTATATTTGAGTCGATATGTAATTTAGTCTAGAGCATATCCGATTTGGTCAATCTTCTGATCAACCCAAGGACGCGAGTATTCTTTCCGGTCTACAATGGTTTGCAATATAGCATGCTCTTTTTTCATGATTTCATGTGCGGTTTGTGCAATGATTTCAGCTTCGTCCGGTTTAATGACGACAACCCCATCCGCATCGCCCACGACAATGTCTCCAGGATGTACTATGATTCCTCCTATGTTGATAGTCGCATTGATTGTTCCAGGCCCATTTTTAAATGGACCATTCGGAGTGATTCCAATTGCATACACGGGAAAGTCCTCCATCTCCGCTATCGCTTGGACATCTCGGATACAGCCATCCACCACTAGCCCGGCTATACCGCGCTGTTTACAATAGGTGGATATGATTTCACCGAAGATGGAACGGTTATCATATCCACCCGCATCGATGAGGATCACATCCCCAGGCTCTGCCATATCTATGGCTTTATGGAGCATCAAGTTGTCGCCATCGGGAACCCTTACGGTGAAAGCTGTCCCTAACAATCTAGCCATATTCATCGGTCTTATACGGGCATGCATGGCAGCAACTCTTCCCATACAATCATCGATAATCGACACGGGAATATCTTTAAAAAGGTTTACTAATTCCTTTGAAGCCCGTTTGATGGATTTCTTTATCATGCATTTATCGCTCATACGTTACTGACTCTCCTGTTCCATTAATATCTTCATGGCTTTTTCAATTCTCGTGACGGCTGTCTCAAGATCTGCGGCACTGGAGGCGAGTGAAAACCGGATATGGCAATCTTCACTTCCGTACGCATCGCCCGGGACTCCCACGACCTTGGCATGTTTCAATAAGAAGTCGCTGAATTGTTCAGCATTCATGTGCGGAACATCGAACTTAACCCAAGCATAAAAAGCCCCTTTCGGGGTGAGACAATCAACCCTTGGAATTGCATTCAAACCATTGACGAATATGTCACGGCGCCGTTCATACTGCAGCCGCATCCTTTCGATGTCCTCTTGGCAGTCCAAGGCGACCACGGAAGCTTTCATGATGAATCCACTGACGCACGTTATGGTATGTTGGAAAAGACGGTCGATCACCTTGCGTACCTGAGGTGATGATGTCGCCAAATATCCTATCCGCCAGCCTGTCATCGCCATGCTTTTGGAGAATCCATTGATGGTGACCACCCGGCCTGCAATGTCTGTATAGGAAGCCATACTGGTCGAGCGTAATCCATCGAAAACGATCCTCTCGTAGATTTCATCTGAGACCAACGCGATGTGGGGATGGGTTAGCATGAATTCATGGATGATATTCGCCTCAGGAGCAGATAGAATCATCCCTGTCGGATTGCAGGGATAATTGATGATGAGGGCTTTGGTACGTTCTGTCACCAAAGATTCCAACGATTCACGCTTCAATGCGTAACCATGTTCACGCTGAAGTTGAATAGGAACGGGGATGCCACCAGAAGCTTCAATGATCGAAGGATACGATACCCAGCCAGGTTCTAGGTATAATACTTCATCTTTAGGATTGATTAATGCACGTACAGCTAGATAGATGGCGAATTTTGCTCCTGGAGTGACTATCACATCTTCAGCTGTGTAAGAACAATCATTCTCTTCCCGCAGTTTTTTAGCAATCCTTTGACGCAATTCCGGTAACCCGGCTCCGACAGCATAATGAGTGTACCCGGCGTCAAGCCAACGCTTGGCTTCTTCCCGGACTCTCACCGGGGTGTCAAAATCGGGCTCACCACCGGACAAGTCTAAAATCTCATTGTCAATGGCTTGCAATTGTTTTGCTTTTGCCATGAATAGCATGGATTTGGAAGGTTGAAGATTGCTGATCGTTTCATTCAGTATCATGTTTTTCTCCATCAACGCTTATTGGCTTATTTGACAAAAGGATTGAACTGCACATTGGCATCTATCGGAAACATTGGACGACGAATCTTGGTAAAAGGTAGGGAAGAAAGATCACAACTGTGGATACCCAATGAATCACAGGGAACGATATCAGCAGCCCTCTCTTTGAAATAGGCTTTGAAATGATTGGTGCTCTTGATACAAATATAACGGTACTGCGACAGATCCACTCCAGTTGCAATCATGGGACGATCATCATAGACTTGCTGAAGTTTAGATCCGATGATGATTTCAGTATTTCCAACCCTTAAGCGGGCACATTGTCCAATACTCGCTTTTTTCCCCGGCTCCATCGGAGAGGCCGTCACATACTCTCCATCCGACATGCTTATGATGCATGCTTCGGGGAGATGAATCGGATTTCCATGCAGAGGTTCAGTTTTGCCACCAATGGTAACTTCGATGACATCACCAATCGAGTAACGAGATATCTCTTGTACTGCCTGTCTATCATAGATATAACAAAACAAGCTTCCAGGGAGATTGCGTTGGAGCAATTCTCTCAATAGGTGGGTACCATCACCGGGCGCTCCACCACCCGGATTGTCGGAAGACTCGTTGATGATGATATACCCATTTCTTTGGCATGCTTCGGCCTTGTCCATAGCCGCTGATGCCGAAAGCGGTTCGACGACGAAGTAATGACGTTTCTCCCAGACGTATGCCGCTAATTTCTTAGCATGTATAGTTGGTTCTTCCCAGCTGACGACCACAACGGATGCACCCATTTTTGCCTGATCGCAGAATGGAAAACCATGAAAAAAGGTGGCATCCACCAATTGATTGGATTGTTTGTATTGTTTGAAATACGCATCGATTTCTAAAAAAGGAGGATTCTCAGTATAGCCGGCGGTCGGGGGAATGATTAACGGAAGTTGGATGCAAGAGGTATAGAGTTTACGACCGCTCAGAATACTCTCGATGCAGGCTGACATGGCCAACGTACCAGTCTCTCTGCAATCCAGATGAGGATTTTTCTTTATTCCAAACAGTGCGGCTTTCGAAGCCATTGAGTTGGTGATATTGCCATGTAAGTCCAGAGGGACGCAGATGGGCATTTCTTTTCCGACGATGGTACGGAATTTTGAAAGGACATAATCTTCCAAATCATCGATATCCTCGGCACAACCAGCTCCATGGAGGCTAAAACACACTCCGTCCAAACCTGTCGCACAAGCCTGTTTGAGATCCTGTACAATTACCTCGATCGTTTTATTTACACACTCCCTGCTCAATGTCGGTGCAGCACAACCACAACTGAGTGATGGGAAGAGTTCTACATTGTGTCGGTGTCCTTCATCAATAATACCCCCGAGATAACTACAAGAGTCTCGGTGAGTATCAATCAATGCTTGCCCATGAATCCAGTTACTACGTCTCTGGTAGTCTCTGAATGAGAGCACCTGTGAGGAAAAACCATTTCCTTCATGTCCGTATCTTCCAATAAAAATTCTCATGATAATTATTTACCTTTGTCCAGATTTCAACTGTATCGGATACGCGGGTCTATCAACGCATAAACGATATCAGTTAATAGATTGACGGTCACAACGATTATGGAGAACACGAAGATACATGCTTGGATCATGGGATAGTCTCGGTTGGTAATGGCGGTAAGCAGCAATAAGCCCATCCCGGGGAATTGAAACACCTTCTCGATTACGATTACTCCGGCCATCAATGATGTGATTTGCAGAGAGAGGTTCGTAGCGATGGGTATCAATGAATTACGAAGTCCGTGGATGTAGTTGCAACGGACGGGGGAATTACCTTTTGTCCGTGCTAGCATGATGTAGTCCTCTTGCAATACTTCAAGCATGCTACTACGGACCATTCGGATGGTGGACGGCATGCTGTGCAGAATCATGGTCACAACCGGAAGGGTTATGGATTTCAGGAACTTGCCAAAATCGACACTGGGCTTAACATATCCACCAGCAGGGAGCACATTCAGGACAACAGCAAAGAGCAGCATCAAAAGAATTCCCATCCAGAATTCAGGTACCGACAACAAGGCCAGAGAACCAATTGAAATACCTAGGTCAACAGGGGAGTTATGCCTTGAAGCTGATATGACTCCTAGGATAATCGCTACACCTAAAGAAAGGAATGATGGAATCAGACAGAGCATCAAGGTAGGGGGTAGCCTGTTCAGAACTTGGGGCATCACTGCGGTTTTTGATGTGATTGATACCCCCCAATCCCCCCTGATAATGTTTCCCATCCATATGAAATATTGGATTGGCAACGGTTTGTCGAGGTTGTATTGAGCACGTAATGCCGCAGCCGCCTCTTCGGTAGCGTAGTCACCCAGCATGGTTTCAATAGGGTCGCCCGGTAACATGTGAACCAACAGAAAGATGAGAATAGTCAACAGGAACACTACCAAGATTGAGGAGAATATTTTTTTTATTATCAACGATTTCATAGCTGAGCTGCTCTCTCCATCGGGAACGTTTCATGAGCAAAGGGATCAGCGACCCCTTTGCTTCTTGTCAATGAACGAACGATCCTTGCCTTATCACTTTTTGAAGGTGATGCGAGTGAAATCAGAGTTTCCGGAACCACGATAGACTAATCCTTCAATGTCGCTCCTTACAGCACAATTGCTCGTACTGCTGAAAAGCATGAAGAATCCAGCCTCATCAATCGCCTTTTCTGCCATCCGGGCATAGATTTCTTTTCGACGGGCAGTGTCAGTCGCTGACAGCCCCTCCATATACAGGTCGTTGTACTCTTTGTCATTGTAACCGTATCGTCTCCAGTTGCTGTTCGCGGTACTACTGATGAACATCGTACGGAATGACGGATCGGCATAGAATCCAAAACCACCGACGGCCAGATCAGCCTTTCCAGCATTAAACAACTCGAACATAGCAGCATTTTCCTGTACGTTGATGGTCACCCGGAATCCGACTTTTTCCAGTTGTTCCTTCAGGATTGTCGCCAAGCTGACACGGGCTGAAGTGTTCGGTGTAAGAATTTCAATATCCAGACCGTTCGGATACCCGGCGTCAACCAAGGCTTTTTTCGCACGTGGCAGATCCTTATCCCAATCCAAGGAAGGAACGTAATACATATTGGATGGTGCATACATCTGGGAGATGGGGAGTCCGACACCGGATTGAAGCAGATCAATCAATTCCTTCTTGTCGATTGCATATTTGATCGCTTCACGAACTTTCGGGTTAGCCAATTTTTCCTTGGCGGTGTTGCAACTTACATAGTTACCCATGTCACTGATGCTCTGAACACAATACTTGGATCCACGCGAAGTGATTGCAGGGATATCGGAAGTATTGAGAAACAGCATGATATCGACTTCATTCGCGAAGAATGCGGTCATCGCGGCATTGTAATCCTGGAACGGGCGACAGATCAATTCATCGAACTGGATCGATTCATAATCGTAGTATTTCTCATACGGCTCGAATACGATTTGTTGGGTTGCGTCCCAACGCACGAACTTGAACGGACCACAACCGATTGGGGCAGTATCCAAAGTTCCAACAGTATCCTCTGCGACTATTGGCAGATAAGCAAGCAGCTCGAGTAATGAAGGATTGGGGGACTTCAGGTGCAATGTGACTGAGTATTCACCCGTCTTCACTGCTTTATCGAAGAAAGCGATGAAATTGGTGCGACGAATCGAGGCATTTTTCTGGTCCATGGTCCAGTTGAACGTGAAGACGATATCGTCCGCAGTCAGTTTCCGACCGTTGTGGAAATATACGTCCTCTCTGAGCTGTATCGCTAGCTCTTTCTCGGAGATATACTTCCAAGAAGAAGCGACCGCAGGTAGGATCGGTCCGCCATTCTGAGGATTCAGAGAGGTCAAAAAACCAGCATACAAATGACCCATCTGAAGCACAATGTTCTCGGCATTTGCATGGGAATTCAAGGTAGCGGGTTCCTTTTCTAAGCCCAACACAAGCGTACGGTGCGCTGGTTTTGTGCTGGCCTCGCTAGCGGCTTGAGCACTTAGCGTGAATACCAGTACCATGCAGAGTAAGCAGGTAGTAATGATTTTTTTCATAATTAAATTCCTCCTGTTTGTATCGTTGCATGACATGCAACTTTTCATTCCTTCGCTATGAAGGAAATCCGATCTGAATCACGATTGTCCACCGTCATCCCCAAAGGAAAATGACAAGCCACATAACGATCTTTATCCACCTCCTTCATACTAGGAGGCACCGTTGCACAGATGTTCTTGGCATAGGGACAACGGGGATGAAGCAAGCATCCTTTGGGAGGATCGATAGCGCTTGAGATGTATCCCTCCAGTTTCAACTTTGCTTGGTGTCGACTACTGCCTCGACGAGGCAACGCCTCGAGCAATGCTTGGGTATAAGGGTGGGCTGGATGCTTGAAGATGGCGTGAGTATTGCCTTTTTCCACGATGTGCCCGAGGTACATAATGATCACTTCATCGGAGATATAGTCGACCACCCCCAGATCATGCGAGATGAACAACATGGTTAAGGTCAACTCGCGTTGAAGTTCCATAAGCAGATCCAATATCTGGCATTGGATCGATACATCCAAGGCAGAAGTCGGTTCATCTGCGATGATCAACTCAGGTTCCACTGCCAAAGCTCGCGCTATGCAGATGCGCTGGCGTTGGCCACCCGAGAACTCATGCGGATAACGGAAAGCTAGAGCTGGGGAAATCCCGGTTCTTCCCAAAATATCCAGCGCTCGTTCGGTTCGGTGTTTTCCATCATACATGCTGAAGATTTCCAGTGGCCGCTGAACTGTGTTCAAAATAGTCATTTTCGGGTTCAACGAAGCATATGGATTTTGGAAAATGTATTGAATTTCTTTACGCAAACGGTTGGTAGCCCAAGCGTTATTTGCGGATATGTCCTCACCCTTGTATAGGATTTTACCTCCGACCAATGTATTCAGACCGACCAAGGATCGCCCCAACGTAGTCTTGCCACAACCGCTTTCCCCAACAATCGCCAGTGTCTTGCCTTTGTCGATGGAGAAACTGACCCCGTCTACTGCTTTGACCGATTTCTTCGGTTCATTGACCACCATTTTCCAAAGGGAGCGTCTTAGTGGGAAATGAATCTTGAGGTCTTCAACTTGTAATAGAGGAGTGTTTGTTTCCATGTTATCTTCCTCCATCCGGTACAACTTGATGCAAATGGCAACTGCAATAATGCTCAGTGCCGACTTTCACCGGCTCGGGCTTTGTTTTTTCGCAAATCGGCATCGCCTTACTGCAACGGCTATAAAACACACAACCATTTCCGAGTTCGGCAAGGTTTGGAAGTTCACCAGGGATGGCTGTGAGTTTTTGTCCCTCCTTCCCCATATCCGGTACCGAATCCATCAATCCGATGGTATACGGATGAAGTGGATTGTTGACCAAGTCAATACTGGTTGCCATTTCCATGATGCGACCTGCATACATGACCATGATTCGATCACTCCGTTCGGTTACCAAATTCAGGTTATGGGAAATCAACAGAATAGATGGACCATCGTTCTGCCGCATCCCTTCCAAGAAATCCATGATGTCAGCTTGAACGGTTACATCCAAAGCTGTGGTGGGTTCATCTGCGATGAGAAGGCGAGGAGAACTAGCCAACGCGATGGCAATCAATACCCGTTGCTGCATCCCGCCGGAGAATTGGTGAGGGTACTCTTTCATGCGCTTTTCGGGATCGGGGATGCTGACCTTGCGAAGGAGATCCAGTACCCGTTCATACCGTTCTTGTTTATTCAAAGTCGTATGGAGCCGCAGAACCTCTTCTATCTGCCACTTTACCGAAAAGGAGGGATTAAGTGCAGACATCGGTTCTTGAAAGATCATCGATATTTCAGTTCCTCGGATGTTCGAACGCATCTCTTTGTCGGAATAGGTCAGTATGTCCACTCCGTTCAAGAACACTTTGCCGCTATCGATGGTTCCCGGTGGGGGGACCAATTGCAGTAACGACTTAGCCATAACCGACTTGCCTGAACCCGATTCCCCGACCACACCCAGAATCTCGCCATGATAGATGTTGAAACTAAGGTCATCGACGGCGACCAGGCGCCTGCCATGAGGCAACTTGAAGGAAGTGGTAAGGTGTTCTACCCGAATGTATTCTGAACGCTTCGTTTTCATTTCACACGAATCTTCCTTTGAATCGCGGGTCGAGTAAGTCCCTCAGCCCATCTCCGAACAAATTGCCCGCCAACACTAAAACGAGAATCGCCAGACCGGGAAATATGCACAAGATTGGTGCCTGCCACATATACCCTTGGCTGTCTGATAACATCAGACCCCAGCTCGGTATGGGTGGTTGCGTTCCGTAACCGAGGTAGCTGATTCCCGCTTCAGCAAGGACTGCGCTTGACAATCGTAATGTGAACTGCACGATGATAGGTCCGATACAATTTGGAAAAATGTATCGCCAGAGTATTCTGTGTTGTGGTTCACCGATAACTTTTGCCGCTGCAACATATTCCCGTTCTTTGATGGAGTAGACCATACTACGGGCGAGTCGCGCCGCTCCCGGTATGTACACCAGAGCTAAAGCAAAGATGACTACTTTCAGACCCGATCCCATGATGGCGGTAATTGTCACAGCCATCAAAATGGTCGGGATGGTCATAATCACATCGCTAAGGCGCATGATGAGAATGTCAAACCAACCACCCAGATACCCAGCGAGCATACCGATTGGGACACCAACGATTGTGCCGAGACCGACGCAGAGGATGGCGATCCCCAATGAGACACGGGTTCCATAGACCACCCGGCTGAACACGTCGCGGCCAAAATTATCCGTACCGAATGGATGTTTCCAACTGGGGGCTTCCAATAATGTTTCGCTGGTGCGCATCTCGTTGTAGGTATAGGGTGCGATCAAGGGCGCACACAGGGCGACTACTGCTATGAAAAGCAACATGAAGCCACCAATCATAAGCTTTTTGTTACCTTTGGCGAAACTGAAGAAATTCTTTACCCTCTCTCGTACACTTGGTTTCTTCAGCATATCTCGTGCAACAAGTCCAATTTCAGATACGGGATGAGGCGATTCTCCAGTACTCACGTCGTGTCATTCTCCTATGAAGGGATACAAGGCGAGTTCAACACAAGTGAATGTGAGGAACTCCTTCGGATGAGTTTTCTGGAGGTTATGCACCTCCAGCTGGTTTTCACCAGTAACCAATGCCTCGATGGGTATCTCGAAGAATCGGACATTCTCCAATACCGGCAATCCTTCGATCGACACGGGAGTGAAGAATTCTCCGGTTCCGACATACTCCTTGAGTTGCAGACCGTTGATGTAAGCCCCTACCGGTAGATGGCGGTTAGGGGTCTCGGTCTCGATGCGCAAGGCAGCCCGAGAATAGTGCTTTCCGATGTTTTTCTCATACAGGTGCAAGATGAAGGTGAAGTCGTCTTTGGCTGGTACTGCGCAGTCCGGATATTCCCGGCCATCCACGATAAAACGATTGATGACATAGTGTTTCGGACAGTTTTCCAGATACTGCATGTTTTGAAGATTTTTCAGAGCAGCTAACGGTGGTTCGGCACCGGGATATGTCGCTCCACGAGGGTCGTTGAACTCATGCTGGCGAGAACCGACAAAGTTGAACAATGAGACCCCATATGCTCCACGATGAGTCAAATAAAAGGCGCCGGTCTCGTATTGCTCTTTAGTGGTGTTACGGATGAATCGCCTACCGTAATTAGGCCATCGCTTACCATAAGCCAACGAATAATGCATCTCCCCATAGACCTTGGCGTAGCGGAGAATCGATGTGAAACTTTCGATGCGCAACGCAAAAATATTGTTGAGATAGCTGGTGGAGGTGTTCACCATGTCAATTAACTCCTGCCGGTCCCACTCGGCTACATCCATAGCCAAGTCATAGCAATCTTTCAATGAATGAGGTATCCGGACACCCAGCTTCAATTTTTTACCGCGCTCCGTTCCGAAGTGGTTCAACATATTCCGGACCTGTTTGATGAAGTCGGTGATTATTGAACGGCCTTTTTCCACATCAGGCAGTGGCACTAAGCACGGTTTGCGCATGAAGTCGAGTTCCAAACCATCTATATCGTACATCTGAACCAATTCGGTCAGGACATTCAGATAGTGTTCACGAATCTCGGGATACATGTAATTTTGCAATAGATTCACCAATTGGGGGTGCATATTGGGGTGAACCCCACCATAGTCCTTGATACGATATTCGGGATGTTCCTTCCAGAAGGTGTCATGGATGTGGGATGCGGGCTTTTCAAGATAATGGCAGTCATTCATCCGGTAAGTGAAGAAAAAATTTAGGCCTTCCTTACGGGTTGCCTCATAAAGTTCGGCAATCGGATTTCCTCCCCCAAGAATGTATTCCCGCATCCTAAAATATGCTTTGTCATCCCATTCCCATGCATAGGAGTTTTTAGGTGGTTGGATGTAGGGTGCTTCAATCGACCAATGCGGATCATACTTAGAATCCCACAACTTTCTACGTAGCATGTTCGGGCAACACATAAAGGTGTCCACCCCGCTGTCGGATAATTCGCGGACATGTTTTACGACATATTCTTTGGTAAGGGGTTCCTCATACAATCCGTCTTTCGGCGGGGTGGTGACAAGATGCGTAGGATCGAAATTGTACAGGACTCTACTCTCTTTAGTCATAAAGGGTTCCCTCCAGAGTTATTCTTCTTATCCCATATTGTAGTATCGTCGGAATTATAATACTAACGAATTTTTTTGATTTTAATTATCGAGATTTCCGATTATACTAATCTCGTTGGTTCTACATTCCCCTGTAAGGTTATCGAAGAGATTCACCATGGATACAGTATTAATCGAAACATTCCTCTCAGTAGTATATAACCGAAGCGTCACCCATGCAGCGAACCAGTTGTTCATATCGCAGTCGACTGTAAGTTCACGTCTGCAACAACTTGAAGCCGAAGTAGGTGCGACACTCATTGAGCGTCGCAAAGGAATTAGGAACATCGAGCTTACACCTTCCGGACGGGCTTTTGTGCCAATCGCTCAGCGCTATGCCCATCTGGATCAAGAAATCAAACGTTTTTCAACTCAAGAGCATCGTTTGAGCCTTACCATCGCTTGTCCCGACAGCTTGAATATCTACCTGTTAAGCCCCTTGTACGAGGAGTTGCTCCACTCTAGCCCTCATGTCGATTTGCGCATCAGAACCCATCAAAGCCCCGAGATTTACAACATGATCAATAACCATGAAGTGGATGTCGGCTTCGTATTCCACCAGTCGCGTTACAAGAGCATCATCGCAGAGGATGTCATCCAGGAAAAAATGGTATTGCTTGTTTCAAGCAAGGGTGATTGGCCGCAAGAATTCATCCATCCGTCTCAGTTGGATCCTTCCTATGAGTTATATCTGGCGTGGAGCGAAGAGATTGTGCGCTGGCACGACTACTGGTGGCGTTCTGATGTCCACCCATATGCCCAAGTCGACACTGCCTCCATGCTGGTGAGGTTCATGGGTAATCCTCGTTGTTGGGCATTGTGTCCTGTCTCGGTCGCAAAGGCCTATTCAGACAACCCAGGTATACTAATCCGAGAATGCACAGAGAGAATCCCATTTCGAAAATCTTACATGCTCACCGAACGGAGTAATCTGGAATCTGTAGAGATCCAGCTTTTTCGCGAGTACTTCTTCAGCTATGTGAAGGGTCTCGATTTGATGGACCTTTGAAGCCCAAATCTATTGATCATGGCGACCTTTGATATATCGCTGTTATACCTTGCACCGTTATATAAGTACCTTCATTCATCAACTCCAAACAGACTGGATCTGTACTCAGAACGTTCCGGTCATATCGGTGCTGGCAAAATCATCAAGAGGAAGGGTGACGGGCAGTCCTGTCTTCTGGCTCTTATAGATGGCCAGAATCACTTCAAGCGCCTTCTTGCCGGCATGTGCGTCGACATACGGATCTCTATCATTGACGATGGCGTCGATGACATCGGCAAAGAGATGCAAGTGGCCGTTGCCATAGATATTTGCGGTTTTTTCAACCAGCGTCTCGTTTTCAGAATCCGAAGCATCAGCAAAATTCCAGACTTCGATGGTATTGGTGCTGGTTCCGCCGATCTTCACCGTTCCGTTTTCTCCGAACAGACAGAGCGTCGCCTCAAGATTCTTCGGATAG
>JGI24710J26742_10001628_pt1 | contig 20500 bp, 17 predicted proteins | sample BioPla2DNA2_FD_26742 | JGI IMG/M metagenome (IMG submission 26742) | reverse complement strand
GGGGAGGGGGTCCCCTCCCCGAGCCCCTCCCCGGGCGATATCCCCACGGTCCGGTGTATGGGATGATGGTGGTGAAAAGCATACTCAGGGTCGCCTCCCCTGGCCGGCCTTTCCGGGGATATCGCGACTACTGCCCCCTCCCCCGGGCGGGGGAGGAGCGCCGGAGGCGCGGGAGGGGTGGGGGAGATAGAAGAGCGGTGCATGGCGAGGTGCCGGCGAAACGCACATTCAGAGTTCCCTCCCGGCCCCTCCCCGGATGATATCCCCACGGCCCGGCATATGGGATGATGCCGGCGAAGGGCGGAATCGGGGCCAGCATACCTGGCCGGCCTTTCCCGGGATATCGCCGGCACTGCTCCCCGGGCGATACCCCCACAGCCCGGTGCCCGCGAGAACACCGGTAAAGAAAGAATAGAATCAGGGGCTGCCTTCCCCGGATCCCTCAGGACTTTGTTATCTCAGCGTAGTAGTAATCGCCGGCGGCCATCTGCTCCCGGTCCAGGAACGACCCCGGTTTGTTTATCCGCGGCCGGCCGGTTTTGTCGCGCCGGAACGTGATCCCGAGCGCCGCGAGGAACTTATTCATGCCCGGCGCCATGTCAAAGGGTCCTGTGGCCTTGCCGCTGACGCCGGGTTCGCCGTCGAATACCAGGATCCGGTCGCTGATCATGTCGATCACGTAGATGTCGTGATCGATCACGAGTGTGCTTGCATCCCGGCCCTCGGCGTGCCGCCGGATCAGTCTCGATATCCTGACCCGCTGCTCCACGTCGAGGTGTGCGCTCGGTTCGTCCAGGATGTAGAGGTCGGCGTCCCGCGAGAGGCAGACCGCTATCGCCACCCGCTGGAGTTCGCCGCCGGAGAGGGTATTTACCGGTGACTGGAGGATCGGGGCGAGGGTGAGGGGCTCTATGATCTCGTGCTGGTAGTAGGAGGTATCAAACTTCGTCGTCGTCTGCCTGAGGATCTCCTCAACAGTCGCCCTGGTGTCGCCCTTGAGGTACTGGGGCTTGTAGGATATCCGCACCCGGGTGTCCATCGATCCTGTGTCCGGCTCGATCACCCCGGCGAGGAGCTTTGCAAACGTGCTCTTCCCGATGCCGTTCGCCCCGACGACCCCGAGGACCTCGCCATTCCGGACCTCCCCGCCGTCGACGACGAGCGAGAACTGCTCGAACTTCTTCGTCATCTCCGGGAACCGGAAGAGCTCCTCCCGGTCCACCTCCGAGGCGTGGGCCCGGGCCTCAAACGTCACCGCGAAGTCCCTGAACCTGACGTTCTCCTCCGGGAGGAAGCCCTCCAGGTACTGGTTGATCCCCACCCGGACGCCCTTCGGATAGGTGATGACGCCGAAGGTTGCCGGCTTTCCGTAGGCGATATGCACGGTATCGGCGAGCATATCGAGTATGGCGAGGTCGTGCTCGACGATGACGACCGGCCGCTCAAGTGCGAGTTCGCGGATCAGGTTTGCGGCGGCCATGCGCTGGTAGACGTCGAGGTACGGCGTGATCTCGTCGAGGAAGTAGAAGTCGGCGTCCCGCGCGAGGCAGGCGGTGATCGCCACCCGCTGGAGTTCGCCGCCGGAGAGGTTCTTGATCGTCCGGTCGAGTATGGGCCCGAGGGATAGCCGGTCGATGTAGTGGTCGAGCTTCCCGCGCTCGTCGGTGGTCGCGAGGAGTTCGCGTACCGTTCCTGCAAAGACCTTCGGGATCTGGTCGATGTACTGCGGTTTTACGGCGACCTTCATCTTCTTCTGCGAGAGCATCTGGATGTAGTCGAAGAGCTCGGTCCCCTGGAAGAGGTCGAGGACGTCCTCCCAGGATACCTCTGTGTCGGTCACCCCGAGGTTCGGGATGATCATCCCCGCGAGGATCTTGACCGCTGTGCTCTTCCCGATGCCGTTTGGTCCGAGTATGCCGGTGACCTTCCCCTCGACCGGGATCGGGAGGCCGTAGAGGACGAACCCGTTCTGGCCATAGCGGTGCGTCGGCTGGTCGAGCTCCTCGGGGAGGTTGACGATATCGAGCGCCTCAAACGGGCACTTCTTCACGCAGATCCCGCAGCCCACGCAGAGCTCCTCGGATATGACGACCTTCTGGTCCTCGCCGATGATGATGGTCTCATCTCCGGTCCGGACACGCGGGCAGTAGAGGATACATTCGGTGCCACACTTGAGGGGGTGACACCGATCACGGTGTACAACAGCGATTCGCATGGGGGATCAGAGGATTGTGGTGGTCAGGAGGAGTGTCCAGGTCATGAACCAGAGAGCGAACGCCATAAAGCTCTGGTAGAACCAGTCCTTGCTGGTCAACTTCATGTAATCGATCCCGAGGATCATGAATACGTGCTTCTGGAAGACCACGCCCGCCGCGAGGAGGAGGAGGCCGATGATGCCGTTTGACTGGAGACCGGTCGCGGGGTCCGGTGTGCCGGAGAGGTAGAACGAGAGTATCCCTGTCAGGATACCCATGAAACAGGCCGTCAGTGTCCGCTTTACCCTCTCTCTATGCTCGGCCTGTTTCCCGGCGCGTGTCCCCGGCCGTGTCGTTTCAGCCTCTGCTGCTACCGCATTGTCGCTCATCGTTGACACCAATATTACTTACGCTACTCCCGGAAGGAAACGGTTGCATGCCCTTTCCTGCAGGCTTGCAGGTAGCTTCCCGGATTGGCAGGAATTCGTATAATAATAGGATCTTTCCCGGTTATAAAGATAAGTACCTTCGAGCGCGGGTCTCTCCCGGGGTGAGGAGTTGCCCGATCCCGCCAAACCCGGGATCTCTCCTGCCGGGAGTACCTTTCTTTAGGTACCGGCTCGATATATACACCGGAATCAATGGCGACACTACAGGGTATGAGCGGGGTCGATCTTCGGGCGCTGGTAGCGGAGGCGGCCGATCGCCTCCCGCTCTGGGTCGGAAAGATCTACCAGTTCGATGCAAAGACCCTCGGTATCAGGCTAAACGGAGAGGACCGGGCAAAGTACCTCTTCCTCGTGGAGACGGGACGGCGCGCCCACTTCACCGCCGAGTTTCCAAGGCCCCCAAAGCATCCCCCGGGGTTTGCGATGCTGCTCCGAAAGCACCTCGATGGCGGCCGGGTGCTCGGCATCCGGCAGCTCGGGATCGAGCGGACCATGAGTATCGATATCGGGAAGAGAGATACGACCTACCACCTCATATTCGAGGTCTTCGATGAAGGAAACGCCATCCTCTGCGACGAGGACTACACGATCATAAAACCCCTCTGGCACCACCGGTTCAAGGACCGGGATGTGGTTCCGGGCGCGACCTATGCGTTTTCGGGGACAGACTGCTCGACGCTCTCGCCGGATGAGTTCCGGGGGTTGCTCGCCGGCTCGGACCGCGATATCGTCAGGACACTTGCCGTCGGGTGCATGCTCGGCGGCGTGTACGCTGAGGAGGTCTGCCGTATGGCGGGTGTCGATAAGAGCGCCGCGGCCGCGGACGTGGATGCGGAGGCCGTCCGGGATGCTTTTGACCGGCTGATGACCGATGTCGGGCAGCGCCGGGATCCCGTGATCACGAACTCCGGGTGCTGGCCGGTGGTGCTCGCCGGGGATGAGGTCCGCGAGCGGTTCGAGACCTTCAGCGAGGCCCTGGATGCCTTCTACCCGAAGATCGAGGGTGAGAAGGGGGAGGCTCCTGGCACAAAGCCCCGGCTCTCCCGGGAGGAGGTGATCCGCCAGCGCCAGGCGGATGCCATACGCGGTTTTGAGAAGAAGATCAAGCGCTACGAGCGGGTCGTGGAGGCGCTCTACGAGAACTACCAGGTTGTCACCGGGGTTATAGAGGCGCTCGATGCGGCGAGCCGGATCCGGTCGTGGCAGGAGATCGAGGCGGTCCTGAAGGCGAACCGCGATAACGCGGCCGCAAAGATGGTCTGCGCCGTTCACCCGGCGGAGGCGGCGGTGGAGGTCGAGGTCTCCGGGGAGCGGGTGAAGGTGTTCGTCCATGAGACGATCGAGCAGAACATCGGCCGCTACTACGACCAGATCAAGAAGTTCAAGAAGAAGAAGGCCGGCGCCCATGCTGCCATGGAGCGGACGATCGCGGAGAAACCCCGGCGAAAGGAGCGTCTCGTCCTCCAGAAGAAGCGGTGGTACCACCGGTTCCGGTGGTTCATGACGTCGGATGGCGTCCTTGTTATCGGCGGCCGGGATGCCTCCCAGAACGAGGAGCTCGTCAAGAAGTACATGGAGGGCGGGGATCTCTTCATCCACGCCGATGTCCACGGCGGGAGCGTCGTCATCGTGAAGGGAGCCACCGAACACCTGGATGAGGCCGCGGTGTTCGCGGCATCCTACTCGAACGCCTGGAAGGCCGGACATTTCTCGGCCGATGTCTACGCTGCCCGCCCGGACCAGGTGAGCAAGACGGCTGAGGCGGGTGAGTACGTGGCCCGGGGGTCGTTCATCGTCCGGGGGGAGCGACAGTACTTCAGGAATACTCCCGTCGGTGTTGCGATCGGTCTCCAGGTGACGCCTGAGGTCGCTGTGATCGGTGGCCCGCCATCGGCCGTCACCGGGCGGGCGAAGGCATGGGTGACCCTCCAGCCCGGGCAGTACGAACCGAACGATACGGCGAAGAAGGTCATCAGGGCGCTCCGGGAGAAGCTCCCCGAGGATGAGTGGAAGAGTCTCAAAGGCGCGCTGAACACCGAGGCGGTCGCGGCGTTCGTCCCGCCCGGGGGTTCCGATATCGTTGAACCATGAAGGCTGAGGTTCTGGAGTTAAAGAGGCAGTTCGGCGAGATACGACTCTTTCCTGAGACGCTCGACGACCTCTGGCACCTCTCCCACCTCATCGGGCCGGGGGATCTCGTCTTTGCGACGACGTTTCGGAGCGTTGAGGCGGCGACCGACAAGCTCCGGCCGGAGAAGGTGGAGAAGAGGCCGGTCCGGCTCGGCATCCGGGTCGAGAAGGTGGAGTTTCACCAGCATACGAACCGGCTCCGGATCGCCGGGGTCATCGAGAGCGGTGTGGACGTGAGTTCGCACCACACCCTCAATGTCGAGCCCGGGTACGAGATATCGGTGATAAAGCGGTGGCGGTCGTTTGACTGCGAGCGGCTGAGGCGGGCCGTCGATGCCTCGGCCTACGGCGTCGTCCACGTCGCGAGCATCGAGGAGGGGGAGGGGCAGGTCTACCGGCTGCGCCAGTTCGGCCCCGAGTGGGTGGCGACCATCACCGCCGGGAGCAGCAAGGGTGCGGATACCGGTACCAGGTCGGTGCTCTTTGAGAAGATGCTTGAGGTGCTCGGCATGGTCACCGGCCCCCTGGTCGTGGCGGGGCCGGGGTTTGTGAAGGAGGAGTTTGCGGACTACGTGAGGAGGCACGCGCCCGATCTCGCGGAGCGGATGCTCGTCGTCGATACCCGGCGCATCGGGCGGGGGGCCGTGCAGGAGGTCATCGGGCAGGGGATCCTCGATCGATTGCTCGGCGATCTCCACCTCGCCCGGGAGGTCCGGTTGATGGACGAAGTCCTGCTCCGGATCGCGACCGACGGTGCCGTCGCTTACGGTCTCTCCGACCTGCGGCGGGCGATCAACTACGGTGCGGCGGAGACGGTGCTTATATCTGATGTGCTACTCCGGGATGCCGGCGCCGTCGGCCTCGTCGAGCAGGCGGAGCATGTCGGGGCGTCGGTCGTTGTGATGAGCACCGAGTTTGAGCCCGGGGAGCGCCTGGAGGCCCTCGGCGGTGCGGCGGCGCTTTTGCGGTATAAGATCGAGTGAGCGGGCGATCTCTCGATCGATGCAGGATGCCCACAGCGGAAAGTTCCGCGGCCGTTATCTTGTGGTGGGCGGGGTTCCCGGGTAGAGGGAGGGGGTCTGGTGGTGCATCTTCCGTGCTTTGGCCGGCGTTGCCTGCAGGTCGGGGTGCGGGTGCATTGAGTCGCATCACAAATGAGTGTACTATTTCGCGGTTGCGGGGGCAGGTGCCGGGCCTGGTTACTGTTGCTGATACCGGCCCTGCCAGAAAACATCCCTTATCTCTCCTCAAGCAACCTCCGGATCGCCCGGAGCTCCCTGAGGACCGCATCGCCTGCCTCCGGCTCTCCCTCGACCGCGACCGGCTCTTCTCTCCGCACAAACCCCATGATCCTCTCCTGGAGGGCGCCGGCGTCCTCGATCCCGGCGAGGACGATCTCGGCCCGCGCCTGGCCGGAGTAGCCGGCGGTCTGGATGTGGAGTGCTGAGAAGGAGAAGAACCTCATCAGGGGGCCCTGGGCGATATCGACGTTCGTGATCCGGTTGTAGGGGACGATGCCGGTCTGCCTGAACCAGACGCCCCGCTGCCAGGTGATCTCGGTGGCGGTGAGGCGGTAGGTGATGCTCCTGTAGTAGAGCGGTATCCAGAAGAGGACGAAGAGGATGATGGCGAGGGTCGGCACGCCTATGAGCACACCAGCGTTCGGCGCGAAGGCTATTGTCGGGAGCAGCCAGGGCAGGACGAATATGACGACGATCAGGACCAGAGTTGCGTAGAGATACGACCGGTACTGCGGTGCCGGCGCAAACGCATCTCCAGCGCGGACGAGAGACATGGTATCAACTATCGATCCAGGGTGGTTAAGTTTTTCCGTCCCCTGTATGAGAGGCGTTGTGAGATCCCGCCACCCCGGGGAGCAGATCGCCCTCCGGCACCCGGTGTGGCTATAGACGTACCATCACATGCTACGAGGGGCGGCATTGCCCGGTCAGTGAGTATACTCGATGATCCTGACATCCGGGCCGAGGGCCCTGATGACGCTCTCCCGTATGGCGGCGTAGTGCGGGCACGGGTAGCCAATGGGGTTTCCCCTGGTGATGCACGATGCAAACACGATCGCATCTGCCCCTCTCTCGACAAGCATCTTCGCCCGGGGGATCGCCCTCTTTCCAGGGCACCCGCCGCAGGTGACAAATCCGACGATCTCAACGGGGCCGGTCTCTGCAAAAGCGCCCTTCCCCTCTCGGGTCACGATGAAGTCCGTGGTTCCTGGACAGATATCCTCGGTCATCAGGCAGCGGATGATACCAACTTTCATGTAAGGAAACTCTCCGCTACAGGCGATAAATGCATCTATAGCCCCCCGGGGGTGTGGTTACAGTACCGCCGGCAGTCGCCTTCTGCGGATCCTCGCATCCCCCATCGGGCCGCGAGCTCTGCCACTCACTCCCGCATGGGGCGCACAGAGAACCTCTCGCAGATCCCCGCCGGCGCCTCCTGGCCGGCAGGCCGGTCCTGCCACCCGGGCACGGCAACCTGCGCGCGGGTGCCTTCATGGGAACTGTCCCGGACACCCTGGATGGAATAGTTCTTTCCCGGAATCCCTGTAATAATGCATAATTTCCACGGATGTTCCCGGAAAATGCAGGAAAAATTAAATAGTCCTATCATTAATGACCTGCTATGAGCAGAGGTTTAATCATCCTCTTTGTGGCGTTCATCGTGATGAGCATTGCCACACCCGTGGCATGCGCTGCCGGGCAGGAGAACCCCTTCCAGGTCGATGCATTCCGGACGGTGGTGCAGGTGCAGACCGACGATGCCGTCCTCGGATGGATCACATACGTTGACCCTGGCGGATCCGCCTGCATCTGCCGGGAAGTGCACATAATCACTCCGGTGGTAGGGGAGACGCTCCTCCACGGGGATATAATCTCCCTGCCGCGCGGGCAGTCCATAAGGCTTCAGATGGTTGACCGGTCAGAGGAGACGGTGCTCGATGGTGGGGTCGATGGAGAGACCGTCTTTATCGAGAGGTACTCCGGAACCGGGGAAGGTGGGTACCTCAGCGGTGTGGTTGAGCGTTTCCTTCCGGATTCCGTAAAGCCGTCCTGGCGGTACATCAGCAGCATTCTGGATGATCTCCTCGCCAGTATAAGCAGGTACCTTGATAGCGGTGGTTCTGGCATCCCCGGTGCCGACTCAAATATGGAAGAGATCCGCACCGGAATTGAGGTCTTCAGGTGATCGTCCGGTCTCCCGTCATTCTTTGAGTGCATGCCGGCAACCGGGACTGCGAGGGGGTCTCCGGGCAGAGGTTCGCGCTGGAACCCCTGCCCCGTAGTACCAGATCCCCGGCAGCCACCACCCTCTGGTATCCCCGGATATGGCGTCTTGTGCCGGTATTCTACCACCTCTGCACTCCCGGGTGGCGGCGATCAGAGAGTTACTCCTCTGCGCAGTAGATCCCGGCAGATGCATTGCCTCCATCTCCCCCGCCGGCGTTCCTCCTATCTTGAAATCGTCTCCCCAAATATCCCCCATTCTGGCCAGAACTCATCGGAACATTTTTATTCTCTCGGCGTTATGGGCGGGTCCGTGTCCCGGCATATGGGATGCGAATGCCATTGGTGGTGAGAAGTATGCCAGAAGAAAGACCCTCAGTCAGGGGCGGGCAGGCCTCTGCAGCACAGACCACATCTGTTGAAAAGCTGAGTGCATCTGCATTCCAGAAATTCCTTCACGGTATAGACTACCCTGCAGGAAAACAGGACCTGATCAACCATGCCAGGAAGAACAAAGCACCTGACTCGGTGATCGAGGTCATCGAGATGTTTGAGGATAAGACATTCCACTCCGCAGCGGACGTAAGCCAGGAGTTTGGCAGGGTCAAATAACCCCTGCTATTCCCGGTTCAGGCACGTCATCCGTCGACCTGCCCCGGCAGGCCTTCTCCCCGGGAGAGGGCAATAGCGGCCGGGGCAACCGATGGGAGCGGTGCTCCGATGGTGTTTGAGTCGAGGAGCATCCTCTTTTCTGTCCCGGTGCATCTTTGCGGTGCAGGTGATTCCTCGCGCACCCCCGCCTGCTTTCAGGATTCGTTTCCAGTAATAACCGGTCTTTGCCCGGCACGGTACTGATGGAATGGTATGTCCCGGCCTGCTATCTCTGATGATCCTGCCCTCCAGACAGGGATGCGGATCTGCCTTCAGGGTGGGAGGAGGTTTTGCCGTGCTCGCCCCGGAGCGGCCGCTTCGCCCGATGAAACCTGAGAGCGGCTGCCAGGCGGGCAGTTTTGAGGTTGGGTGAAAATATTGCGAGGAGATTCCGGAATTCCGCATGAAGCCTCCCGGAAAAAATAGAAATGTTCATCAACCATCCAGGTGTTCTCCTCTTCTATGAACCACTGCACAACCACTGCACTTCTGGTCGTATCCACCATCCTTCTCCTCTTTGTGGCAGGATGCACTGCCACAACAGAAGAGAACCTGCCCGGCGCATCCTCTGCCTCGCCGGCCGACGAGGCCTACGCCCGGGGGGTGGCCGAATACGCGAGCGCGAACTACCGGATCGCCGAAGAGTGCTTCGCCAGGGCGTATGCCCTCTCCACCGACGCCGGAGATACAGATAAGGCGCTGATGGCGAGGAACGCCATGTTCCGGGCGAACAGGACATATATCGAGTACCCGTTCAAGAGATCGGCCGCAGAGGCGGCGTTGCGGGAGAGAGTTCCCGGTATCACCGACGCAGGCATAGCCGACTGGCTGGACAATCGCGCCCAGACGATCGTCTCAGAGAACGAGACGCTCTACTTCAACGATGTCGCCGGGAACTACCTCTACGCGCATTTCGATGAGATGCAGAAGCAGAACGCGAGGGATCTCGACTTCGACTACATTGCCCGGTACGCCTGGTCAGAAGATCAGCCCGAAGGGACCGGGCCCTACGTAAACCCGGTACACTACACAGGTGTCGAACGGCTGGAGATCCCGCACGAGGCGCTCCCCTCGTCCGGGGTTCTGAAGATCTGGTTCCCGCTTCCGGTCGAGACGGATGCGCAGAAGAACGTCACCGTCACGAACCTCTCGTGCCCCGACTTCATCGCCGCCGGTCCGTTCACCACGGGATCCATCGGCTACGTCTACTACGAGGTTCCGGTCGGAGCGGTCAACGGGGACCTCGTCCTCTCTGCGGATATCGACTTTGTCTCCTACGAGCAGATCTTCCGTGGTATCGACCCGGCAAAGGTCGGGAAGTACAACACGAGTGACCCTGAATACCTGCTCTACACCCGATCCGAGCGTAACATCGAACTCACAGATGCAGTCCGGGAGAAGGCGCGGGAGATCGTCGGGAACGAGACAAACCCGCACCTCCAGGCGCAGATGATCTATTACCATATCATCGAGACCTATCCCTACAGCCACGTCCCGCACGGTTCACTCGATGCCCGCGAGCCCGGGGTCGCTGAGTCGACCTACATGTTCGAGACCGGCCACGGTGACTGCGGCACCCAGAGCATGCTCTTCTCAGCGTTCTGCCGGTCGCTCGGGATCCCCGCCCGCGCCATAGGGGGCTACCAGATGCTGATCGCCGAGACACCCGGCGCCCACTTCTGGGCGGAGTACTACCTGCCCGGCTACGGCTGGGTTCCAGACGACGTGACTGTCGCCGAGGCGGCAGACTGGGTCGTCATACCTGAGGAGAAGCGATCGGCGTTCAAGGACTACTACGCCGCGAACCTCGATCCGACACGCCTCATATTCCAGAAGAATGTCGACGCCCCGATGGACCCGGCCATCCCCGACGATGCCGTCGTCTTCCGGGCTGTCCGGCAGATCCCGGCGGTCGTCTCCGATACGGCAGACTACGATCTGGATCTCTTCTGGCAGGAAGGCTTCAGCATCAGCCTCGCGGTTGTCGACCAATAATCCCCCTTTTTCACCCGGATCGAGCGCAATTCCGATCCACACCCCGGGAAGTCTCATGTAACACTCTCATCACCCGCACACCGCGCAGGGGTTGACTCTGGAACCCCGATGAGGGAGGTTATGATCGAGACGGGTCGCGCCCGGAGCCTGTTGACCCGCGAAGGAATGATCTGCGATGGGATCGTAGCGCGAGTGATCCAGGTGGTCCGGGGCCCGGTCCGGCAGTATGCCCCCACTCAGACACGGCCCCTGCAATCAGGGGCCCGGTTCTGTATCCGCTATGGCCGTCCCGGGTGTCTGGATGACCCGATCACTGCGACCGTCGCAAAGGAGACCAGCCTATCTCTGAGAGATCTCCGTTCGAAGGCACAGAGCCGCGAGAAGGAGCCGGAGGTCCGGGCTGCCCTGGTCGAACGGATATGACCCTCCAGGCAGGGGTGCCGCCGACCGTAACCGCGCGGTCCCACGTGCGCGAGGCACCCCGGCGGCGATGCCGTCAGGATATCTCAGACCATCGATGCCCGGATACCTGGCACCCTGAAAAACCCCTGAAGTCATAGACGCGCAATCTGGAGTGTCCGAACACACCTCCCTGGATCCGCCGGGGAGGTAAGAAAGAATGCGAGGAGCCGGATTCGAACCGGCGAACTCCTACGAGAATAGGCCCTGAACCTATCGCCTTTGACCTGGCTTGGCAACCCTCGCGCCTGGTACTATAGTACTTTCATCAAAATAAAGGTGATCACTCCCCGCATCTCTCGGGTGAAGTGGAATCATGGGAGTTATTCTCTATGAACTGTTTCATCTCCCTCTCGCGGAGCTCATACCGCTTGATCTTGCCTGAGATCGTCTTTGGGAGTGAGTCTACAAACTCGATCGCGCGGGGGTACTTGTAGGGCGCTGTCACCTGCTTGACGTGCTTCTGGATATCCTTGATCAGCGATTCAGTGGGCCGGTACCCGGGTTTGAGGACGATGAACGCCTTGACGATCAACCCCCTGATCACGTCAGGCGATCCGACGACCGCCGCCTCCTGCACGGCGGGGTGCTCCATGAGCGCGCTCTCCACCTCAAACGGTCCGATCCGGTAGCCGGAGGACTTGATGACATCGTCATCGCGGCCGATGAACCAGAAGTAGCCATCCTCATCCATACACGCCTTATCGCCGGTGTAGTAGAATCCGTCCTGAAAGACCCTCTGGTTCTCCTCCTCATTGTTCAGGTATCCACGGAAGAACCCGACCGGGCGGGGGTTCGTCTTGATCGCGATGCGTCCCTCCTCCCCGACACCAACCGCATTCCCATCATCGTCGTGGAGCTCGATATGCCAGCCAGGTGAGGGCCTCCCCATGGATCCGGGCTTGGGCTTCATGCCCGGGAATGTCCCGATACAGAGCACCGTCTCGGTCTGACCGTAGCCCTCGTAGATCGTCATACCGGTCCCCTCCTCCCATGCCCGTATAACCTCAGGGTTGAGTGGTTCGCCGGCGCTACAGCAGTGCCGGAGTTCGGAGAGATCGAACTTATCGAGGTCAGCGAGTATCAGCATCCGGTAGATGGTCGGGGGGCAGCAGAACGTCGTGATCCCGTAGCGCTCCAGTAGCGGCAGGATCTCGGTGGCATGGAACCGGCCCCTGATATCGTAGACAAATATGCACGCGCCCACGATCCACTGGCCGAAGAGTTTTCCCCACGCGCTCTTGCCCCATCCGGTATCCGAGATCGTCAGGTGAAGATCGTTCCCATGCAGGTCATGCCACAGGCGCGCGGTGACGAGATGCCCGAGCGGGTAGGTGTGATCGTGGATCACCATCTTCGGCTCACCGGTGGTGCCGGAGGTGAAGAAGATCAGGAGGGGATCGGTCGATCTGGTCCGGTGCAGCCCCGGGAGATTCACCAGTTTATGCGAACAGGGCGCGGGGTAGTCGAGCTCTACCGGATAGCTGACCCACCCATCTCTCGTGTCGTCGATCATGAGCCGGACCCTCAACGTCGGGCACTCATCCCGGATCTCCTCGACCTTATCCGCGTGTTCGGCCATGGTGATGATCATCTTGATGCCCGCCGCCTGGATGCGATACTTCAGGTCGTTTGGCGTCAGCATCGTCGTTGCAGGGCAGTACACAGCGCCGAGCTTGATGAGGGCGATCGTGAAGATCCACCACTCCGGGGTCCGGGGGAGCATCAGCATGACCCGGTCGCCCTTCTTGATGCCGTATTTTATACAGATATTGACCGCCTGATTTGAGAGGCGCATGAGATCGAAGAAGGTGTACTTCTTCTCATTCCCCGCCTGGTCGGTCCATATCATGGCAAGCCGGTTCCGGTCCTTCTTCGCCCATGCATCGATCACGTCGAAGCCGAAATTATAGTATTCCGGGACATCTATCTTGAAATTCGCGCAAAGGTCTTCGTAGGAGATCGGGTTTTCTTTGTCATCTGCCATAACGTGATCAATAATGATTTGCGCGCTTACAACTTAAACTATTTACGAAGCGGAAGGTCACCAACCCCCGGCGGAGCATAAAGATTATCCATTAGTATTATGGTCCAAAAAATGATACTCATATCGATGGATGAGAAGGGATACGAGTCACTGAAAATTGAGAACATTGTTGCTTCCGGGGTAATTGCCGACTCAATCGACCTCGAAATAATATCTAATAAAATAAAAAACTGTGAGCTGAATTCAAAGAGGTTCCCGGGAGCGGTCTATCGCATTGAGAAGCCCAAGATCGCGTCCCTGATATTCTCCTCGGGAAAAGTGGTTCTCACCGGTATCAGGAGGAAAGAAGATCTCCCTGTTGGCCTGGATATTATCATGGATTCGCTCCGGAGCGTCGGCGTGGAGACCTACGATGTGCCGCAGGTTGCGATCACAAACATCGTCTGTTCGTACGATCTGGGCAGGTACATCAACCTGAACAAGGTGGTGATCACCCTCAATCTGGAGAATATCGAGTACGAACCCGAGCAGTTCCCGGGGCTTGTGTACCGCATCGAGGATCCGAAGATCGTTGCCCTCCTCTTCAGCTCCGGCAAGATCATCCTGACCGGCGGGAAGAATATCGTGGACATTAAGAGAGGGCTTGATTTCCTGGAGCAGCGACTCGGAACAATCATGTGAAGACGGCTCTTCAGGCTTTTTTTTGAGGGAGGCCTGCCGGAGGCCCCCAGTTTTCCCTGATTCTGAACCGCTCGCGCAGACGCCTGCCCGGGCAACCGACTGTGACTCAAGGTGCGTATAGCCTGACCGGGGCACCCACGCGCGGAGTCCTGGCATCTACACCGCGCCCTTCTCCCTCCCGCGCCTGAGGCCGGCCTCCCCTACCAGTACCGGTGCGTCCTGACGTAATTTCGCTCTGCCTTCAGGATCTCGCGGTAGAGGGCGTCCCCCTCGGTCAGGGTGGCGAGGATCCGGGATGCCACATCGGGGCCGACACCCTTCGCGGCGAGAACCCTCACCGCTTTCTTGCCGCTCGATAGAACGATGTTTGCGTTCCGCAAGAACCGGACCTCGATCGCCCGTTCCTCCTCGGATTTATTCTTCTTTCTCATCGCCGGTATGAACTGCTCGTCCCAGGGTTTCAGCGCCGCGATGAGGCGGGCGTTACAGAGCGGGCACTGTGGCCGGTCGGGGACGCGCTCGACGACTGTCCGGCTCTTCCACTTCCGGCAGTTCATGCAGAAGAGGATGACGTCCTCCTTCTCGATGCGGCGCATAAGGGTTCCGATCACCGCCTGGTCGATCAGTGGCGGGGGGATCATGTCCCGTGACGATGAGAGCCCTTCGCTCCCGAGCGGGCTCAGTCCGCCGGTGGTGATGGCGATCCGGCCGTCCTGGATCGATGCGAGGATCTCCTGCGCCGAATCGACGTCCATGTAGTTGCTGAAGAGCTCCCGGTATGCCTCATCTGCGATGACGGTATCGTCGAAGAGACTGATGAGGCGGTGGATGCTGAACCGTTCGTAGTCGGCGTCAGCATCGATAGCGCCGAACTTCTTTGCGACCTGCACCAGTTTCCACTTAAAGAGCGCTGTCCGCTTCAGGGCGAGTTTCAGGACTCCGGTGAGGTGATCGGGCGCGAGCCCGGCGATTGTCTCCTGGACCTCGAGCGCCCTGACGTTCTCGGGCAGGCGGAGGAGGAAACGGTAGGCGCCGACCTCGATCCCGACGGTCGTCCCGTAGCGGGCCGAGAGGAGGACCGAGAGTGCCCGTGCGAGCGCCTCGTTCGCTTTATGCCCGCCGCAGACGTTGCAGACGACCCCCTCGCCGGTGTTCTCGAGGGTCACGAGGCGATCCGAGGGGACCGGGTAGTTGCCCCGGTCCATGCGGTCAAGCGACTGCTCCGCGTAGCCGATCGCATCGGGGATATCCGAGTACCGGCTAAACGCCCGGGTCCTCCGGAGAGCCCCGACCTCCCGGGCGACGGCGAACGGCACCGGGATCTGCTCTCCCTCCCAGGACGGGACCTCTCCCTTTGCCTTTGTGGCCGGTTCGACCGATATCCTGCCCTCCTCGATCTCAAGCACCCGCCAGAGCTGCCCCTTTGTGATGAAGACCGCCCCGGTGTGCACCCACCCGACGACGAACGACTCATCCAGGGTTCCGACCGTGCGGCGCGAGACGATATCGAAGACCTCCATCTTCCGCTCATCGTGGATCATCGAGAGGTTCTCGATGAGGTAGCGCCGCGCCCGTCCGGTTCTGATTATCCGGGTTCCATCGATCCTGATCAGGCGGTGCTCCGCCATCTGCCCGCATACGGCATCGAGCAGCGGTCCGCACCCGGCGAAGGCGCTCGATGCTTCAACGATCGCCCTGACGCGCGAGATCTCGATCTCCCCGTACTCGACCGCTATCGCCGCCACCTGGTTTGCGAGCACATCAGCGGCGCCGGCGGGAGGGACGATCCGCTCGCACTCGTTCGCCTTCGCCCGGCGCGCGATCACGAACGACTCAAGGAGGTCGTCAAACCCCGTGGCGAGGACGGTGCCCCGCGATATGGCGTCGAGGCGGTGGCCGGCCCGGCCGACCCGTTGCACCAGGCGTGAGACCTGCCGTGGGGATCCGAACTGGACGACATGCTCGATATGCCCGATATCGATACCGAGCTCCATCGATGATGTGGCGATCAGCGCCCGGACCGCGCCCGCCCTGAACCGCTCCTCGGCATCGACCCTGACATCCCGGGAGAGTGAACCGTGGTGGACCTCGACGTCGCCACGGGCAAAGAGCGCATGCCCGAGGGCCTCGGCGGTCACCCGGGTGTTGACGAAGACCAGGGTGGAACCGGGCGCCTCCAGGCACCTGCCGACGGCCCGTGTCTGNGCGGNGAAGTCTTCNCCGGCAAACCGGACGTCGATATCGAGATGGCTTGCTACCGGCACCTCGGCGAGCGAGAACGGCCGGGCACCGCAGAGGTACCGGCCGATGTCGTCCGGGTTTCCCACGGTGGCGGAGAGCCCNATCCGCTGGAACTCCCCGGCGTAAGCACTCAACCGTTCGAGTGCCACCGCGAGCTGGGCTCCCCGCTTGCTATCGGCGAGCTCGTGGATCTCATCGATGATGACGTACCTGACGTTCTTTAAGTGCTCACGGAGGCGTTTGCCCATGAAGAGCGCCTGCAGGGTCTCGGGCGTCGTTATGAGAAGGTCAGGCGGGTTTAAGGCCTGCTTCCTCCGTTCGTTCTGCGGCGTGTCCCCATGCCTGACCCCGACCGTGAGCCCGAGCTCCCGGCACCACCACTCGAGCCTTGAGAGGATGTCCCGGTTCAGGGACCGGAGGGGGGTGATGTAGAGCGCCTTAAACCCGGGCCCGGGGGTCTCGAGGAGCCGGTCAAAGACCGGGAAGACCGCGCTCTCGGTCTTTCCCGTGCCGGTCGGCGCCACAAGTATCAGGTTTTTCCCCTCAAAGAGGAGCGGGATGGCCTGCTCCTGGGTCTCAGAGAGTTCGACAAACCCGCGCCGCCGGGCGACCTCCCGCACCTCCGCGCTGAGGAGATCAGCCGCGGTCTTCGGGGCAGAGTGTGGCAGGGGAGCCGACGTATGTGCCATCCGCTAAAAACACCTCCGCGGTCTTCTCGTCTATGCACCGGGAGAGGGGGCCAAGCCCGCTCTTCCGGAGCCGTCCGGTATCGATACCGCCCGCAAACTCGTTGAACGCCGGGACGAAGAGGAGCCGGGTGGGGCTCTCCGGCTGCTCCCCCTCCGGGAGGCAGGATGCGATAACCCCCGAGTAGAGGTAGGCCGGTTGGGCGCGTGCGGCGCACCCGACCGAGTCGGTGAGCGATACGACCGGGTGGTGGTGGCCGAGTATGATGAGGTGGCCGAAGAGTTCGGGGTCAGGGTGGGTGTGGCCGTGGAGGTAGCCGACGCCGTCGATGATCGCACCATCGATGGGCAGGAGCTCTCCGGGCTTCAGGAACCTGCCGATGCCGCCGTCATGGTTCCCGGGCATGATGGCGATCGGCACACGTTCCCGGAACGCCTCAAGTATGCCGGGGAGCTCCCGGTACTCCTGCCTGCTCGTGACCGGGACGTTGTGTTTGACATCGCCGAGGAGGAGAAGGAGGTCGGGCTCTGCCTCCTCGATACAGGCGAGCACCCGGTCCGTCCGGGCGGCACTCCGGCTCGTCACATGGACGCCGTGGCGTTCGAGGCCCGACTCGATACCCATATGCAGGTCAGCGATGACCAGCACACGCCGGTCACGCTCGACCAGGAGGGCCGGGCCGTTCTCAATAAAGTGTAAGCGCATATCGTGTTAGATCAGTTTTATCGTGTCTGATGTGGGCTGGTAACACTCCCCTGCCGCGAGAAGGTCCTCAAGCGCCTTTCGCGCCTCCCGTGCGGAGAGGCCGGATTGCACACCGAGGGCGATGGCATCATCGACCGTGATGCTCTCCTCACCCTCAAGGGCGGCGAGGAGGAGGTCGGAGGCCGCGAGGGGTTCGATATCGATGACGTCGCACGGGCCGGCACTCTCAAGCGCCGCCAGGATCATACCGGCCATATCCCTGAGGTCCGCATCCGTGGTTTCATAACGCTCGATGACCGCTGTGACCTGCTCATCGCCGCCGCCCTGAAGTCCTCTCCTGAGCGCTTCGAGCCTATCGAGCGTTGCGCCGGCGGTCTTCTGCACCCAGAGGTCGCGTGCGGTGCGGTCAACCACGCGGAGTGCCTCTGCCTCCACCGCCGCATGCGCACGCGGTCCGGATCCCCTGATCGTCGCCCGGCCGGTGACTGCGACGAACGCCGGTGGCTCGATGTAGCCGAGCGTCTCGGCCGCATCCGGGTACTTCCGGCCTGCTGTGACCTGGAACGTGCCGGTGGGGTCGGCCACCCTGGCCTGCATGAGATCACCCCTCCCCCTGCGTTCGGTGAGGGCGCCGACGATGAATACGCGGCGGCACCAGGCGCCGGTGGGCGTCACCACGTATGATCTCTCCCCGGAGTCCAGTGTATGCCGCGCGGCAGCAAAATCCTCTGCAAAAACCCGTTCCGCAGACTCCATATCTCATCTGCCCCGGGAGGATGGATGGCGATCTTCCACATGATACTCCCGGTCTTTCCTCCCTTCTATATTCGCCCCCGGACCACTAAAAATGATCACCGGGAGAGATGACGATGCTTTTACAATGCCAGAGCACCAACTTAGATGCAAATGGAAGGTAACCACACCATCTGGATAGAGAAGTATCGACCACGACGGCTCGATGAGATGGTCGGACAGCAGGAGATCGTGGTGCGCCTTCAATCCTACGTGAAGACCGGCAACCTGCCGCATCTCCTCTTCACCGGGAGCGCCGGGGTCGGCAAGACGACCGCCGCGGTGGCGCTCGCGCGGGAGCTCTTCGGCGACTCCTGGCAGTTGAACTTCCGGGAGATGAACGCCTCGGATGAACGCGGTATCGACGTTGTCAGGAACCAGATCAAGGAGTTCGCCCGGACGTCCCCGCTCGCCGGCGCGACGTTCAAGGTTCTCTTCCTGGACGAGGCGGACGCCCTCACCACGGATGCGCAGGCGGCGCTCCGGAGGACCATGGAGACCTACGCCAGAACCTGCCGGTTCATCCTCTCCTGCAACTACTCCTCAAAGATCATCGACCCCATCCAGAGCCGGTGCGCCATCTACCGGTTCAGGCCGCTCGACCGTGAGGCGATCATCGAGGAAATCACGAGGATCGCCGCGATCGAGGGCGTCACCGTCACGGACGAGGCGCTTGACGCGATCGTCTACGTCGCCTCCGGGGATATGCGAAAGGCGATCAACGCGCTCCAGGGGGCTGCCATCATCCGGACCGATATCGATGAAGAGACGGTCTACGAGATCACCTCGACGGCCCGCCCTGACGAGATCAACGAGCTCCTCGATCTCTCGATCGCAGGGAGGTTCGATGAGGCCGAGCAGGCACTCTCAGAACTCGTCCGCGGCCGGGGTATCGCTCCGAACGAGCTGATCAACCAGTGTTACCGCACACTGGTCAGGCGTGATCTGCCCCGGACACTCAAGGTGAAACTGATAGATGCTCTTGGCGAGACTGATTTCCGCCTCTCGGAGGGAGCGAACAGCGATATCCAGATGGAGGCGCTGCTCGCCAGGTTTGTCCTCGCCGCAGAAGAGCACCGATGAGGGGCCCGACTGTGCCTGAAGAGGTAACCGTCGAGGTCACCGATGTCGTCGGTGAGTGGACGAAATTTTTAAAGAAGCAGTACCGGCGGGAGCTCGCCGAGCTCTCCCGCGAGTATCCTCACAACCGGTCGCTCATAATCGATTACCGGACGATCCTGAATAACCGGCTGGCGTTTGAGCTCCTGCGGAGCCCCGGAAAGGTCATCGGGGATATCCGGGATGCGATCCTCCAGAACAAACTCATCAAGCTCAAGGACGGCCAGGAGCCCGAGCTTCTCAACATAAGGTTCACGAACCTGCCGCAGAGGACCAACGTCCGGGATATCAGGGCCGAGCAGATCAACACCTTCGTCGCGATCGAGGGCATCCTCCGGAAGACCACCGAGGTGCGCCCCCGGATCGTCAGCGCGGTCTTCCGGTGCAGGTCCTGCGGGAAGCTCACCGATCCGGTCATCCAGAGCTACGGGAAGTTCGATGAACCGGATTTCTGCCCGAACTGCGAGCGAAAGACCCGCCTGGATCTCGTCATGAACCGGTGCCGGTTCGTCGATACCCAGAAGCTCCGGATCCAGGAGTCGCCCGAGGGTCTCCGGGGCGGTGAGCAGCCCCAGACGCTCGATGTCGATGCCACCGATGACCTCACCGGTCAGGTCGCACCCGGCGACCGGGTCGTGGTGAACGGTATCCTCCGGTCTGTGCAGCGGATCAACTACGGTCAGAAGAGCACGCTCTTTGATATCTACCTTGAGTGCAACTCGATCGAGATCGCGGAGAAGGAGTTTGAGGAGATATCGATAACCGAGGAGGACGAGGCCGAGATCAAAGCCCTCTCCCGCGATCCGATGATCTACAAAAAGATCACGAGATCGATCGCGCCGACGATCTACGGCACCGATGACGTGAAGGAGGCGATCGCGCTCCAGCTCTTCGGCGGCATAGCAAAGGATATGCCGGACGGCTCCCGCCTCAGGGGCGACGTCCACGTCCTCCTCGTCGGAGATCCCGGTATAGCGAAGAGTCAGATCCTCCGCTACGTCGTGAAGCTCTCGCCGCGCGGGATATACACGAGCGGGAAGTCATCGACGTCGGCCGGCCTGACGGCGACGGCGGTCAAAGATGAGTTCGGTGACGGGCGCTGGACGCTTGAGGCCGGCGCGCTCGTCCTCGCCGATATGGGTATCGCCGCCGTCGATGAGATGG
>JGI24710J26742_10001623_pt1 | contig 20539 bp, 27 predicted proteins | sample BioPla2DNA2_FD_26742 | JGI IMG/M metagenome (IMG submission 26742) | reverse complement strand
GATAATGGTCAAGAGTTTACTTATTTAATTAAAACAGATAAGATTCATCCTTTTGATTACTTTTGTAATGATTTAGGAATTATTCATAAATTAATTAGACCTAGAACCCCTAGACACAATGGAAAGGTAGAAAGATCACATAGGAACGATAATGAAAGATTTTATAAATATTTATCCTTCTATTCCTATAACGATCTTTTAGTTCAAATGAAAAGGTACTTAAATAGATCTAATAATATACCTATGCAAACTCTAAACTGGCTTTCTCCAATTCAAATGGGACATAAAATCATAAACAATAATTAACACTTTTACTATAACATATCACTTTTATTTTTATTACTTTTTTGTCTCACATCATTTACAAATGTACATGTAAGTTTCGCGTTTTTTAAAAATATTAGTTAAAAGAAAATGCATTACTTCTCATTATAACAGTATCTATCTATCGTTAGATAAACTATCTTTTCTTAATTGTATTAATTCTTCTTTTATCTTTAATATCTCTTCTTCTAAACTACTAGTTTCAAAATATGATTTTATATTAGGTGTCTTTGCCTTTGATTGACGCAAAGTTGTATTTTGAGCATTGATAGTTAAAATTACTTGACCCAACAATTCAAAAAAGTTACCCAAAGAATTCTGTTGATTAACGGTTAATGTAGGGGAAATAACAAGGCCAATAGCAACTGCAATCAAGCTAAACTCATAAGGATTTAGCGAAAACAACCAATCCGAAAAGGAATTGAAATCTTGATTAACAAATTTTTCAAATTGTTCAGAATACACAACTTTTTCCTAACACATTTTATTCCCCTTATCTTTAACTATTATATGATAACGGAACTTTATATTTCACAAGAAAAAACATCCCTTTGTTCGATGTTTTGATTAAATATTTTAAGATAACCTTTAATTAAATTAGTTTTTCTTTTGTTTATATATTCCATATGTACGAGTTACAGGATCTTCAAACAAAGGTAATTTAGGAGGAACAATTGTTAATATCATAAATGAAACTATAACAATATAAATCAATATAATTGAAAACCAACAATTATCTATTCTTGAATATTTATAAATGTGATAACCAGTTAACTGACCAAGCAACAATGCAATATACAATGATGCAATATCTATGATTGTAGATTTAACATTTAAACCATATCTTGTAAAATAAAAAATACTAACAATTGTAATAATTGATACTGTTATTGATATTAAACACCCCAAAAACCATTTACCTTTATTCAAATTATACTCTTCTTTTTTTATCAAATAAAATATTACCCACCAAAAAAGTATGGGAAATGCTGCTAATTTCAAATGTTCCCATACACTTTCGTTTATTGGCGTAATTAACCCCACAATAAAATTATTGTTAAGAAAGTCATAAGCAAAATGTAATAAAGATCCGAGTAAAAATAAAAGTATGCTTGACTTAAAAATATTTCCTTTAAGTTTATAATTAACCATATCATTCATCTCCATTTTATTAATATGTTCCTACTTGTAATTTTCATTATAACTTTATGTAAATAGATTTAAGCTAATTACATAAATAAAAAGAACACTATTTGTGAATTGTGTTCATAAATTTAGTTTCATTATGTTATTTTTTTCTTGGCGTGTCTTTTTTGATATCCTTAATCACGATATTCTCAACAATTTTAATTAAAGCATCTAATTGCATAAGAGATTTTAATTTCCTTTTTTAAGTAACCATTTAAGTTCATAAAACGTTTATAACCTTCCACCGATGGATTACGATTAGTCTCTAGATAATACCATTCATTTTTATTAACATTATAGATAAAATCAATCCCTAAGACTATACCTTTTTTAGTTCCCCAAAATTGCGCGATTTTCTTACATTGTTCTTCAATTTTTTTGGGTAATGTTAATGTTTCAACATTAATTTCGTGAAGAGTAAGAATTATTTCTTCAGCAGCATTTAGGTTTCTTATTTCTGCATTCAAAGGAATAACTCTCCCACCACCGGCTGCGTTAGAAATAATGTTTTTAGAGTTTAAATAATATGGAGAACTGGGATCAATTAAATATTCACAAGGATTAAAAGTACCAACACCAAAATTTTTTACTCTTCTTTTACCTGGTTTGTCAGTTGATACTAAAAATAAAGAAGACAAAATATCACCTGTACAATTAGTATAAACTCGAATAGAACTATTGATACCATTAAACCCCTTAATATATTCTTGAACAACAAACTCACCCTTTAAGTTAAGTTTTTTGCTTTCAGGCAACTCGAACAATGTAAGAATTTTTTTTAATTGCTCTTTATTTTCAATTAAATATTTATCTTCGCCACGATTAGCAGTACTATTTTTAAAAACCACAGGAAAAAAAGGCCTTTTTAAATATTCGTCCACAGCTAAGGTTAAAGGGGCTTTAACATCATTAATAGTAATATACTCTTCTTTGATTGTTCCCTTGTGAATAGATTCCGTTCCTAATAAATCAAATAACTGACCGTCACCATGATACTCACTCATTTCTGTTATAACGGTAAATCCTAATTTTTGAGTCACTTCATTAAATTTATTCATTATCCCTGACATCTTCAAAGTTAAAGATATTGGCATAGGTTTACCATTAGCAAGTAAATATTCATAAGCCATTTCCATTAATTCTTTCCTTTGTTCTGGAATCAAAAGATAAGTTTTATCTTTTAAGTGATACTGAAAATCATTAATTATTTTATCAGCTAAATCTAAAAAAAGTGAGGTTTTATCCTTTTGGTCAACTACATTATTTTGATAATTTCTAATTTCTTTTGCTATATCCATAAATTTCTCCTTATGTATAAATGGTTGTTTTATTATATTATGTTTAAATACCTATTAAAACTTATTTATACTATTAATAACTACATAAAACATTTAACCATATATTCAAATTTATATTTTTCTAATATTTCTTTATTACTATTTACTATATTAACACCATATTCTGGTTTACTTTTTTGTCCCTTATCAAAATTTCTAATAATAAACATGTTATTTTCATTATTCCAAGCACTTGTCGGCACTAAATATATATTTGGCAACTTATCTTCTTCAAATATTATTAAAACTAAATATAACGATTTATTACTTAAATCAAACTTTTCTTGTTGCATAAATGTATAACCTTTATTTCTTAATGATTTAACTTGTATCTCATTAAATATGCCTTTTTTATCTTTTACAATAAAATCAATTCCGTGGTCATCTACTTCCGATGTATAAACGTCTAAGCCATAACTTGCAAATTCCATTTTTGCATAATATTCAGCTTATCTTCCTAATTGCATTCTATTTAATTCTTTCCATTTCGTATTAGCCATATTTATCACCAATACAATTATATCATGTAATCTGTAATATTAACAAAGCCAAAACCGAAGTGTATATATATGACTTTAATGATAACATTAATACTCATATAATCTAACCTTTCTTTAAAACACAAAAAAACTGAGATTTCCTTTGAAATTCCTCAGTTCTTAATGTATCAATAACCTTAAAGGTTAGATTACCTAATAAATGGGGCGTCCAGTGGGGATCGAACCCACGCATAACGGAACCACAATCCGCCGTGTTAACCACTTCACCATGAACGCCATGTGTATATATATTATCAAATATTTATTGAAAAAGCAACCCCTTTTATTGGTTTTTCTTTATTCAAAAGAACTAAGAGATTATTATTTAGATAAATATCGAAAAAATACCTAGCTTGATTATAACGCCTTAAAAGTTTACACTAAACAAAAATATTACTTGATGCGAAAATTTTAACGGTGTTTTGTTATATTAACTTATATACAATAAAAAACCCTTATTTACTAAGGGTTTTAATACTAATTTATTTATTAGTTATCTTCTGTTCTGTATGCAAATCTGTTTGAGTCGTTTCTTCTGAAATCATTTCTATTTGAATTTCTTTCAGCTTTTCTCTTATCACGATCTTCTTTACATCTTGCAGGTGGATTAGTAAAACCTTTTTCATCATAGAACGCTTGTTCACCAGATGTCCAGATAAATTCTTTTCCACAATCTTTACAGATTAGAGTAATATCATTGAATTCTTTAGTTTCCATTTCGTAACCTCCTTTTTTTGATTTGATTTAATTCTTATTTGGGACTCCAAAAATGGGAAGTAACGAAATAATTTTTAAACCAATAATAATATATCACATCACTAATTAATATGCAAGTGATTTATTAAATTATGCCTTTTTTTTAAAACTTTTATATTAAGTTATTTTATTATTCTAGAAACTTATTTCCAATTGATAATAGTTTTTCAGAAATCTGGTCAGTTTCTTCTTTAGTTAATTTTGATGTTACCTTTGTTTCATTATCTTCATCTATAATTTGGGCATTATTTGTAATTTTTCCATTCTCGATAACCTCAAGCGAAAATAATTCTTGTCCCTTTTCTGCTATTTTAAGAACATAATTACTATTAACATTATATTCCTTTCCATCAATAAGTGTCTCATATTTCAAAGCGGCTTTAGCAGTTATTGTTCTATTTTCATTAATTTTGCTAAAAATATAAGTGTAATTGTCTTTTTGTTGTTCACCTGTAATAGTAATAATAGNACCTTCTGAATTTGTTGCATTAATAATAAAATCATCTTGTTCTTTTTTTATAGTTATTTTAGCAAGACTGGTATTAGTATCATTAAAAAATTCAATAGTTTCTTCTGTAGTATTTGTATAAACAACTTTTTCATTATGAGTGGTATTATTTATTTCAGCCATTACAATTGTATTAACCATATCTTTATAATAAACTGAAAAAAGAAAATCTTGATCTAAAGATAATTGATTTAACTTTTCTTCAATATCCATATCTTTAAATTTTGAATTATATTTTGAAATTATTTCAATAGCTTTTTTATCATTCTTTAAATCTAAAAAAATATTTTTATATATTTTTTTTTGATTATCTTGATTTAAATTTAAAGTTATTTTTTTAAGAACAACTTCTTCATTTTTTAAATTCACATTAACTTTTTCAGTATTAAGATAAGAATTATCAATGTTTTTAAACATACTTTTTCCAACTACTGACAAGAGATATTCAAAATTTTCAATCGTTTCTTGTATGTCTATTACATTTGCAACCTCAGCGTTTTCAATTTCAATATATTTATCTAAAATATCTTTTAACAAGAAATAACTTTTATTATTAATCTTTAAAAAATCAACATTAAATAATTCATCCTCATTTAAGTTTCCATATATATTAAGAAACTCTTTATTATCATTTAAACTTTTTTGATATTCATAGCTAATAGTTGTTTTATTAACATTACTAATAATATCATTATAAATATTATTAAGTCCAAATAATTCTGATTCATCGAGATTATTCATTTCAATATTAAATGTCAAATTTCTTGTGTGAGTTTTATTTCCATCAATTCTCGTGCTTGAATTTTTTAAGGGTAAAGTAAAATATCCAAAATTACCACTTACTTCTTCAACAGCTTTAACTAACAAACGTTTCGGGCTAGATACTTGCCAATAATATACAATCACAGCAGCGATTATTAATATAATAAATAATAATATATAAATTAAAACTTTGCTTTTTTTCTTCTTTTTTGATGGTTTTTCAACTAGTTCTTCTGGTTCTTTAATATTCTCTACAGATTCCATCTTTGACACAGGTTTAAACTCTGGTTCTTTATTCCTTTCATACTTTACTACCGGTTCGGAAACAGAATTAAAATTGGATTCACTGTTTGGAATTGATTGAGATCTTGATTGGTTATTAGTCATTGGGTGAGCTTCTTGAGATCTCGCTTGACCTTGACTCGGCATTGGCTGCGGTACAGGGTTTAAACTTGGTTCATTACCCGGCATCGGTTGGGGGCTCGCTTGACTATTTACCATAGGGTGAACTTCTTGAGGCCTTGCTTGACCTTGACTCGGCATTGGCTTTGGTTGAGGTGNATTAACATTCTGTCTCTGTTGTTCATTTTGGGGTCCAATAAGTTGTGAATTTTGATTATTTGAGACAATTTCCGCTTTTTTCATTTCTAAAGATTGAGCATTAGAATCTAGTTTTTGACTAGGCTCGTCCAATATAAAATCGTCAATAATTTCAATATCTAAGCCATCGTCTTCTTTTATATTTTTATCATCCATAATAATCTCCTTACTTTTGTATATTATATCATAATTAAATTTTAAATTAATGCTTTCTATCTTTTAATTGTCAAGAGGTTGTTAATTATATAATATGTCACATATATTATATTGGGGTGGTTTATATAAAAAAAGTTTTATTGCTGTTTGGCGGAAATTCAAGTGAACATTACATTTCTTGCTTATCGGCCAAGACTATAATCGAAAATATCGATCAAACTAAATACGATTTAACCGTTGTTGGAATTGATAATAACAGTCATTTTTATATATTTAATGATGAACTTTCCTATTTAGATAAGGGAACATGGAAAGAAGCAGAAAATATCCATTTAATTTCTAATATCATTAACTATATTGCACAATTTGATATCGTTTTTCCTATTACTCACGGTAATTATGGGGAAGATGGTAAATTACAAGGGTTTTTAGATTTTTTTAATTTCAAATATGTAGGATCTAAAACTTTAGCAAGCGCGATTGGCATGAATAAGAGCATAGCTAAAATGATTTTTAATTACTTAAATATTCCTCAAGTTCCTCATTTAACTATTGAGTATCCCAAATATTCAATTAAGAAAATAATTAAAGAAATAGGCTTTCCATTAATCGTAAAACCTGCTAATGGCGGTTCTTCTATTGGTATTAGTAAAGTTAATAACAAAAATGAATTAATCAATGCCATTGAAGAAGCTAGCTCATATGATAATGTAATTATTATAGAAAAATTTATTATTGCTAGGGAGTTAGAGTGTTCTGTTTTAGAAAACAAGAAATTAGTTGTTTCTAGTATTGGAGAAATAGTTCCAATAAGTGAATTTTATGATTACAGCGCTAAATATGAAAGTAAGGAATCAAAATTATTAATTCCGGCCAAATTGCCTAAAGGAGTTAATAATACTATTAAAAAATATGCTAAGTTAGCTTTTAATAATATTAATGGGAAAGGTTATGCTAGGGTTGATTTTTTCTATGATGAAGTTAACAACAAAATTTATCTTAATGAGATAAATACTATTCCGGGTTTTACTAATATTAGTATGTTTTCCCAATTATTAACATTTGATACAATAAGTTTGTCAGAAATTATTACAATTTTAATAGAAAACGCATGAAAAAAGCTAGATTGAAATTAATCTAGCTTATTTTCTACTATCAAACTTTTTTCTTTCATTTGTATTGAGAATTTTTTTTCTTAATCTAATATGATTAGGTGTAATTTCTACTAACTCATCACTGTTAACGTAATCTAATGCGTATTCTAAAGTGATTGGGCGAGGTCGTTTTAAAACAACTGTTTTATCACTACCTGCAGCTCGCATATTGGTTAACTGTTTTCCTTTAACCACATTAACTGCTAAATCATTATCACGGTTACACTCCCCGACAATCATCCCTTCATATACTTCTGTTCCTGGTTCAATAAACATAGTACCGCGATCTTCTAATTGGCCAATTCCATAAGCTGATGCTTTTCCATTTTCCATTGATACTAAAACACCTAATTTTCTTTCGCCGATTTCATTTGTTTCTAACGGCAAATACTCTTTAAAGGTGTGATTAAGAATCCCATAACCTTTCGTCATAGTCATAAAATCCGTACTAAAACCAATTAATCCGCGAGATGGAATAACATACGTTATGCGTACCTGAGAATTAACATTAGTCATATTCCCTATAATTGCTCCACGCACTCCCAGATTCTCAATAACGGTTCCAACACAATCTTCAGGTATTTCAATTTGTAAATCTTCGTACGGTTCATATTTAACGCCATCTATTTCTTTAATAATAACTTTAGGCTTAGATACCTCTAATTCGTATCCTTCACGTCGCATATTTTCAATTAAGATTGATAAATGTAATTCACCACGACCCGAAACAACCCAAGATTCTGAGTCATTTGATTCAACTCTTAAACTGACATCTCTTTCAGTTTCTTTAGATAAACGTTCTTCTATTTTTCTAGCCGTTAACAATTTACCATCCCGACCATTAAATGGACTACTATTAACACCAAAAGTCATTTGCAATGTTGGTTCATCTATCCTTAAATGAGGTAATGCCTCCTCCTTACCAATATTACAAATGGTCTCACCGACACTGATATCTGCCAGTCCAGCAATTGCCACAATATCACCTGCATGAGCTTCATTAATTTCAATTCTTTTTAATCCTAAAAATCCAAACAATTTTTGAATACGAAATTGTTTAACACTACCATCTAAACGAATACATGAAACCATTTCATTAACCCTTATACTTCCTCTTTTGACTAGTCCGATTCCAATTCTACCAACATAATCATTATAATCCAATAGTGCTGGTTGAAATTGCAAAGACCCTTCACTTACTCTTGGTGATGGAATATATTTTACAATAATATCTAAAATTGGATCCATTGTTGGTTTTTGTTCTTCTAAATTTGAACTTAAACTACTAGTACCAGCTAAAGCCGAGGCATAAATAACCGGAAAGTCTAATTGTTCAATATCAGCACCTAATTCAATAAACAAATCTAATACTTCATCTATTACCTCTTTGGGGCGTGCTGTTTCTTTGTCTATTTTATTAACAACAACAATTGGAGTAACTTGAGCTTCTAATGCTTTTTTTAAGACGAATCTTGTTTGAGGCATAGTCCCTTCATATGCATCAACAACTAGCAAAACGCCATCAACCATATTCATGATGCGCTCCACCTCACCACCAAAATCAGCGTGACCTGGAGTATCTAAAATATTAATTCTAACCCCTTTATAGTCAATGGCTGTTGTTTTTGATAAAATGGTTATCCCGCGTTCTTTTTCAATATCATTGGAATCCATAACTCTTTTTTCAATAATTTCATTTTCTCTAAAAGTTCCTGATGTTTGTAATAGTTTATCAACTAACGTTGTTTTACCATGATCAACGTGAGCAATTATCGCTACATTTCTTATATTTTTCATTGTTTCACTTCCTTGACTGACACATTATATCATACCCTGTTTATCATTGTAAATAAAAACATGAACCTTATAGTCATGTTTTATAATTTAAAAATATTTTCTTAAAATATAATCCATCGTAATTTTTATATCTGGAAAAACGCTTATATTTTCTAACTCATGTCTTGAAAACCATTTAGCGTCAAGGTTTTCTTTAACATTAACAGTCGTATCAATATTGTTAACTGGTATCGCCAGATAAATAATATCGATATGAATGTCCCCTCGATTATTTCTATTTTTTTGAATACCTAATGGTCTTATATAATCATCTTCCCTTGGGAATCTTCTTCCTAATAATTGGACCTTTACTCCAGTTTCTTCATAAACTTCTCTAAGTGCTGCCTCTTCTGGTGTTTCATTATCTTCAATATGCCCGCCAGGTTGGACCCACTTATTAAATTTTTTATGATGGACTAACAAAATCTTTTTGTTTTTAGGATTTATTACAAAAACAGATGCACAAAAATGTCGCTTCATTAAATCACCACAACTAGTATAGCAAATTACGACAAAATTGTCTATTCTAAAAAGTTTTTAGGTGTTTCGTGTAAATTTCTTTCATATACGGTTAGTTCCCCATTTATATCTAATGTTGCTAACAATATTTTTGAATAATCATCATAACCTTGTTTATTTATTTCATTCAATAGCCACGCTTCATCCTTTAAGGCGATTTTTAAATTATTAGACATTAGTTTCCCATCGATAATTACATTAGCGCAAAGTCCTTGCTTTGGTACTTCTAAATCCAAATCTTGAATAACTACAGGTTTATACTTACCTTTTGGTAAGATACTAATATTCCCATTAACTTCCATAATAGCGTATTCTATTTCCTCAATATTAAAATAACCATTACAACGGCACTCTTCTAATAAGTCGTTAACATCTAATTTCAATTTTTTTAAATTACTTTCAAGTAATTTTCCTTTTTGGATAACGATTGTCGGTGTTCCCATAAAAAACCGTCGCAATTTTATACTTTTCATAGTTAGAAATGATACAAAATAAGCAACAAAACCAAAAACAACAACAGCTAAAATACCATTTAAATACTGTGATTCCAAATTAATTGTCATTTCAGCAGCAAAATTACCTATTGAAATACCAATGACATAATCAAATAAGCTAAGCTGAGAAACTTGTTTTGCTCCTAACATTTTCGCTATTAGAAAAAGAGTAATCAAGGACAATAAGGCCCTAATAAAAACATCTAATAACTCAATCCATTTTACCTCAAAAATATCAGCAAACATTGTATCACCATTTTTATTATGTTAAAAAAAAAGTGTTTATACTTCACTTTTTTTACTTTTCTTGAATTTGAAGCCATTTTTAAGCTTATTTTTGGCATCATCATAGCAAAAAATAATATCTGTTTTTAAAATAAAGGTTAATATAATAACTAATAATATACCATATATAATATATCCAACTACCGCCGGTTTTAAAATATATACAATTGACGCTGCTGCAAACAATAAATTAATAACATAAATAATTAAAACAACAGTTCTTTGTGACAAATTGCGGTTTAATAGTTGATGATGAATATGGTATTTATCAGGGGTTGTTATTTTTTGGCGTTTAATAGATCTTCGTAATATAGCAAATATAACATCTAAAATGGGAATGGCTAAAATAAGTAATGGAATAATCAATGATGTCATCGTAACATTTTTAAAACCTAATAGAGCAATAATAGAAATAATAAATCCTAAGAACATTGAGCCACTATCTCCCATAAAAATACTAGCCGGGTGGAAATTATGAACTAAAAAACCTAAAGTTGAACCAAGCATTGTAAATGTTAATACAAAGTCTAATCCCATCTTTTTTTGAATAATAGCAATAATACCAATAGTTAAAAAGTAAATAGAACTGATACCTGCTGCTAATCCATCTAAACCATCAATAAAGTTCATACAATTAATACAACCTAATATAAAGAAAATGGTAAGTGGATATGTAAAAAAGCCAAAATCAATATAAAGGCCAAAGGCTCTAATGTCTTTTAATAAAATATTTCCATAAAAGACTACAACCATGGCTGCAGCTAATTGCCCCATAAACTTTGTTGACGATTTAAGCGGCTTTATATCATCGACTACGCCGGTTAACACAATTATAAAACTACCAATTAAAATAGCATTCATAATATCACTTGGTTCTCCAAACAACATATACCCTAATAAAAAACCAAAGTAAATCCCTAAACCACCTAACCTAGGTATAGGAACTTTATGAACCTTTCTANCATTCGGAATATCAATTGCATTAATATGAATTGCNATTTTTTTAATAAATGGAATGAAAAAAGCAACAAATAAAAGAGTTGAAAAAATCATTAAAAAAATCATCATTGTTTCTATGTTTGACATNATATCACCAATTTAATTTTAACAAAAAAAACAATATAAGTCTATAAATAAGACATATATTATTTTTTACTTGTCAATCAAATGAAGATTTTCTAATAAAAGGCCTGTCCCCTCTACAACACAAGTTAGTGGACTTTCAGCAATAAATACTGGCACTTTTAATTCGTGCGCTAAAAGTCGATCAAATCCCTCAATTAAAGCTCCACCACCAGTAACTACAATTCCTTTATCAATAATATCAGCTGATAATTCTGGCGGGGTTTGTTCAAGAACATTTTTAGCTGTGTGAACAATCATATATACACTTTCTCTTAAAGATTCTTCCACTTCTAAAGAGCACAACGTTATAGTATGTGGTAATCCAGTTACTAAATCTCTTCCTCTAACTTCCATTTTTTCGTTTTTGCCATCAGGAAACACCGTACCAATTGTCATTTTTATTTCTTCTGCAGTACGATCTCCAATTAATAATTTATATTTTTCTTTTATATATTTCATAATATCATTATCAAATACGTTACCTGCAATTTTTATAGATGAATTGGTAACAATTCCACCTAAAGATAAAATTGCGATATCAGTTGTGCCACCACCTATATCAATGACCATATTTCCACTTGGTTTTGAAATGTCCATTCCGGCACCAACAGCAGCAACCTTAGGCTCGTCCTCTAAAAACACCTTTTTTGCTCCAGTTCTTTCAGCAGCTTCTTTAATAGCGTTTTTTTCAACTTGAGTAATATTTGAAGGACAGCATATTAAAATTCTTGGTCTTGAGAAAAAACTACGTCCATTTACTTTCCTTATAAAATGATTAAGCATAATTTCAGTAATTTCAAAATCAGCAATCACACCATCTTTCATTGGTCTAATTGCTTTAACTTTTCCTGGTGTTCGACCTAACATCTCACGCGCTTCTTTTCCAACAGCTAATGGTTTTTTAGTTTCTGAATCAATTGCTACTACACTTGGTTCATTTAATACAATTCCTTGGCCTTTAATATGAATAAGGACGTTAGCAGTACCTAAATCCAAACCGATATCCTTTGAGAACATATTAAACATATTATCCGCCTCATTTCCTCAATATATTATATCATAGACTGGTTTTAATTGGTAGTTATTTCCTTTAACTTTAAATACTTTTTTTTAGTTGATTCGCCGCCTCTTAAATGCCTTATTTTAATATGATGCTTTAATATTCTATCAACCTCGTTATACATAGATTTATTAATTAATGGTAACCTTTCTTGTAAATCTTTATGAACAGTAATTTTAGATACATTAAAAACTTCTGCAATCTCACGGATTGTTTTTTCTGTTTTAATCATATAATCAGCTTCCATTATAACACGATTAAAAATTATCTCGTTCATATATACTCCCCTTTAATTAATTATATTTAATTAAGGGGTTTTTAGACATAAAAAGGAGCACCGCTCCTATAAATCACCTAATTCTTTTTCATAATACTCTTCTGGATTTACTGCTTGTCCTTTATATATTAATTCAAAGTGTAAGTGGTCACCTAAATCTTTACTAAAATTAGAAGTTCCACTTTTACCAATTATATCACCTTGTTTAACGACATCATCTTTTTTTACCTTTACTTCACTTAAACTTTGATAAATACTAATAATTTCATTATTATGTTTTATATCGACCGTTTTACCAAGTAAATTATCTTCCTTTATATTCTAAATATTCACCATGAGTAGAATTAACTGCTTGTCTAATTTTTGGAATTTTCACATCATAATCATCTTGCCAAACTGATTGTAAATAATTATCATCTAAATAAACTTGGTTCATAATTGTATCAATAACATCATAATCCTTATCTTTATTATAAGACATTTTTTTCATAACATAACTTCGAGCAGCAACCGTTTGAGCCTTTAGTGCTTCCATATTAAAGGTAGTGGGCATTTCCCCTGCTAAAACACCAGTAATGTATTCCTCAAATGGCACTAAATCAATTTTACCAGTTTCTTCCCTTTTTACTCTAACATTCATATTAGAGACATATTTAAATTCTGGTTTTAGTTCTTGAATAAAAATGGTTATAATTATAAATGGTATGATAATAATAATTAATGTAGTAAAAATAATTTTTTTAAGTCCACAATATCCCTCCGTATTACAAATTGTAAAACAAGTAAATACTGCAATGAAATTAAATGATTTTTGTATAATTAAAAAAATCCATAAAAAAGTTAACAACTAAATAAGACAAGCTTAAACATATCATAATATATAATATGCTGGCTTGATAGATCTTATTCTTTTTAAAAATGGCATTAATATTAACTCCATCTAGTGCCCAAATAACAAGCGGGGTAACGAAAATATATAATAATGATTTAATATTCATTATTGTAATTATCCACCTTATTCAGTCGTAAAAGGTGTCTTTCTTCATTACTAAATTTAGTTTTAATAAAGACATCTAAAATATCTTTCATTTTCGTTAAACCCATATAACTAGATAAAGAAATAACATTAGCATTGTTGTGTAATCTCGATAATTTTGCTTCTTTGGTATTATCAACTTTCGCACATCTAATTCCTCTAACTTTATTACTAGCAATGCACATCCCCACTCCTGTGCCACATATTAAAATACCTAGTTCTATTTCACCTTCATTTATTTTATTACCAATTAGAAAAGCATAATCGGGATAATCTACAGATTCCTCACTATCTGTTCCGTAGTTATATATATTATGCCCTTTTGCCTCTAAATATTTAATTAACTTCTTTTTTTGTGTCACCCCACGATGATCTGNTGCAATTCCTATGTTCATAATGACCTCCCAAATTATTATAATTTAATTATATCATGTCCCAATATATTTGTATATATTATAAGAAATACATTTTTTTAACTTTTATAAGGTTAATTATATACGCAAAATTCAATTTCTTTAATAACTTATAACAAGGGAGGGATAAATTATGTATCCTTATGGCTATGGAGGATATGGTTGTGCGCCGTCTTATCCATNTGGTGGTTATGGAGGTTNTGGTATAGGAATTATTTGGNTAATAATAATACTTTTCATTTTACTTTTTATTTTCAAAGGTCCTAAATCACACCATACATGTTAAATAAAATATCAATGATTCATAAAACGCTATTTTAAATACAAAAAACCTAGTATTTTATACTAAGGTTTTTCTTTTGGAAAATTAAAGTATTTAAAAGAATAACTTTTGAATATGTTTTTTTATGGTTGCTAGAATAAATATTAGATATTTGGTAAAATTCCAAACCTTTATTAACACGTGCTTTTGTTTTTATTAAGCATTCTTCATTTCTCTTTTTTATTTAATTTTATTAAGTAAGTCAGAATAAATATTATATAATTCTTTTCTTTGATTATCCGTAAGAGCGACATATGGATCATCCTGCGAATCAACAGTTCCCAGGTGATTTCCTACAACTTTCCCATCTTTTATAAAATAAACATCAGGTACATATAATTTTTTAATTCCATTTTCATCTTCTTTCAGGTAGGGATTTAATATACTAACTAATTCTTGATAATNCCGATTATCTAGGTTGCGATAATCCTTTGGATTTAGGTAATATATTTTTTCTATATTATTGTTTTTAGCGGAATCCAACAATACTGGTACGGCGTTTCTACACCAAGNACATTCAGGAAAACCAAAATAAACTATTCCTGTTTTCGTTTTTATAACATCTAAGATCTCCGTTAAATTTGAATATACTATTGGATTATCCAATGGAATATTCATTCTAACACTTTTTTTATTACTATTATACAAATCATTAAGAGCCTCGTATTCAGCTTTAAAATTTTTAGAGTAATCACTAGTTGCGTTACTACTATTTATGTTTACAATAATTGTAACTCCACCTATTAACATTAAAGTAACAAGTATATTTATATATATTTTTTTCATAATAAACCTCCAGTTTTCATTATTATAGTACATTAATATGGAGATTATAAGGAGAATAAAAAAAACTCACATTATTATGTGAGTTAATTATTTTAAAAATCATTTTCTTCTAAGAACGAATTAAATGATGACGATTCTTGATAACCTGTAGTAGCATCAATTATTTTTCCATCTTTCATAATTAATACCATCGGTGTTGCACCAAACTCTTCATTCATATAATCTTTTAAATCACTTACAGTTTCAAGATTCATCATTATATCATAGTTTTTTTGGTCAATAATTGATCCTGCATTAAAATCAATAATTTTGGCAATATCAATGTAAATTATTTCTAAATTGTATTTTTCTGCAGCCTCTTTTAATACTGGCACAAATTTTACACACCAACCACAAGATGCACGTCCTATGTACACAACTTTGTTGGCATCTTTCGTATTATCAACCAATTCACTTGCACTTACTTCTTTAAATGTGCTAACATCATAATCTTCATTCGTCTCTTGGTTTTCATTATTTTTATTTGCATTAAGTAACGAATTATTTGATATTAAAGTTATAGTATTAATGCTTGTCATTATGGCTATAATCAAAACAGCAATCCATATCCTGTTTAAAATTTTAGCAATATAATTATTTCCTTTATCTTTCATATTTTCCTCCTTGTTTAACATTATAGTTAATTATTGTGGAGATTACAAGGAGATATAAAAAAATACTAAACTTTTTTATTTGTTTGGTATTTTTATAGTAAATTTACTTCCCTTATTTACTTTGCTTTCAACAGTTATTATTCCACGGTGAGCTTCAACGATGTTTTTTACAACATATAACCCAATACCAGAACCACCAGTATTTCTACTTCTTGATTTATCAGCTCGATATAAATATTCGAAAATATATGTAATATCCTTTTCCTTAATTCCTATTCCATTATCATTAATTGATATTTGGGTACAATCTTTATTTTTTATTATATCTATGCCTATTTTTCCGTTTTCATCCGTATATTTAATTGCATTAGATATTAAATTAATTATGACTTGGTTCATTTTATTTTTGTTTGCAAATATTAAACATTTGTTTTTATTAGTAAAATTAACAACAATTTTTTTTGAAATTATTTCTTTTTCAAATGTTTTTAAAATGTTATTAACTTCGTTCACAACATCGTATTTGTACTTTATTACTTGATTTTTATTGTCGTTAGAAACTATTTTTTCAACATCATAAACTAAACGTGATAGTCGTTCAATATCTAACTTTAAGTTTTCAAGCCTCTCCTTTGANGGGATAAAAACGCCATCAATCATAGCTTCAATATTGCCTTGCATAACGGTAAGAGGGTTAAAAACTCATGAGTAAAATCCCCAACCATTTGTTTTTTTATTTCCAATTGTTCTTGAAGATTATAGGCAAGCACATTAACACTGGTAGCCAGTTGTTCTATTTCTTTTAATGAAGGTTTCACTTCAATTTTATCAACATAATTTCCATCAGATATATCTTTTGTTCTTTTAATCACCTTTTTTATTGGATTAGCAATCTTATTAGTAATAACTATACCTACCACAATCGAANTCACAAACGATAGAATTGCGACTACAATAAATAGGTTATCAAAAGTTTTAATAAAATTATGATCACTTTTATTATAAAAATAAGGGCCATAATATCCTAATTTTATATAGCCTAAGTACATATCGTTTTTTTCTATAGTTAATTTTTTTTCAACAAATGTTCCTTTAAATTTGGGATTTAAGTTTTTCATCATTTCTTTAGTATTATCAATGGTGTGATTACATTTATTTTTATGCATGCAATACACACAAAACACTTCATTATCATCTTTATCATAAACACTTAAAATAAGATTTTGTTCAAGTAATAATTCACCGAAATTTTTTAAAAAATCAAAATCGCGAATCTCCCCATTCTGACCATAGAAATTTGTAATTATTTGTCTGATTTCTTCATTTTTAAGTTCTTGACCTTCAATCATGTATGTTTGAAACTGTTTTTTAAAAAGGAAAATACTAATAAAATAAAAGGTAAGTATTAGAAAAATCGATGAAAAATTAAAAGTTTAAATATATTCCAAGGAATAATTGGACTAAAATTTTTTTGGGAAAACTACTAATAAGTATACAAGTGATAATTCCAAAAAATAATTATTTAAGTTAAACAGACTTTGTATAGTTAATAATAAAAAATACTGATATATTTTATCAGCATTTCTTTGTGTTTATCTTTTATATATTAGAACTTTATTATTAGAAGTATTCATTTTACCGTGTTTCTCGAAATGTAAATCAATATTATCATGACCTATTTCTTTATATTTGTTTTTGTTATTTACTTCTTTTACTACTTCATCTGATGAAGGTGTATTAGATAGAACGATGAAAGAGTTAATGTCATTTTCCACACTTAGGTCTAAAATATCTATAACTAGTTCTTGTGTGACTTCTTCAGTATCAATATCATCGTATTCATTATAAGAATAGTAGTAAGGACATACAGAAATTAATAAATTATAATTAGATACATTTACAAAGCGGTTAAAACTCCCGTAAATTTTAAGATTAGAAATTCCTTTTTTAATATTAGGACGATGATACATTTCATAAGCATCAATCTTTTCATATAGTGTAGCCAAAATGTTGGCTAATTCAAAATTGCCCGCACCTATCTCACATAAATTTTTATGTTGTGTAGGCTCGAATAAATCCTTAATTATGTTTGCAACGTATAAGTGCCTATTGTTTATAGAAGATTCAGCTTGCTTTTTAATTTGCCTGTAATTTTCTAAATTTCCCATACGTTACCCCCTTGCCTACATATTGTAATCATTTTTTTAAAAAAGTCAAGGGAAAAAGTGGCAATTTATGTAACCAAGCCATTTTATTAGTTGTCGAAAGAAAAGCAGCATAAAAATATCTCTATAATCAGCAAATGAATGAAACTTGGAGCGCATTTATTGTTTACTCATGGCTTCAAAGAAGACAAGTATTAGCTTACATGTATGATGAACCGTTTTACTATAGTACATTAGATGTTAGTGATGTTCATAAATTGCTTTTTTCTTATTCTTCTTAGTTTTAGCAGATTGAATATTGTTAAAAACTAACTCGATAAAATAATAAACTTCTTTTTTAAAATTATTATTCATTGCTGAACCCCCTATAAAGAATATAACATAGTGGATTTTATGTGTTTTAACACAAAATAAAACCCCACTATCCAAAAGAGGGCATTAGGTATATCTTGGCTTTTAATTTGATAAAAATAAAGTTGTTTTTTGTGTTATAATATTTATGTATGTTTGGGGTGGTTTAATATGTTAAAGGAAGTAAAAATTGAATTAACAAATAAATGTTCAAGAAATTGCAAACATTGTTCAAGTAGTGCAACAAGCGATAATAAAAATTTAAAATCTTTAGATTATAATGATGAAGAAGAATTATCAACTTATTCTAAAGAAGAATTTTTTGATGAAGTTTTTAAAGGGCAAACAGCAACTTTAGGTTTTCATTATGCAGTTTCTAAGGATTCTATTAGTAAATTAAATGAAGTGATTAACCAAACTATTGAAACATTTGATAAAAAAACATTATTTTGATAAAATTAGTTTATTAAGATTTGTACCACACGGAAAAGGAACAAATGAAATGGATTTATCAAAAGAAGAATTATTATCCATTAAAGATTTATATTTGAATTGCAATAATAAATCTAGAATTAGATTGGGAAGTCCTTGGAATATTTTAGGTATAGAAAATAGTCCGTGTATTATAGCCGATGAGATTATGATTATTGGATTTGATGGAATAGCTTATCCTTGCGATTCAATAAAATATTTTACTGAATTAGGTATTAGTGGAAATATAAGAGAAAACACTTTAACTGAAATGTATAATTCTGAATATTTTACTAACATAAGAAATCTAAATGTAAGTAATGGTTGTTCATCTTGTAAACAATATAGCATTTGTAAAAGTGGTTGTATCGGACAAAAAATCATCGCAAACTATATTCCTAGCGATGACAAATATAAAGTATTAAAAAGATGTATTAATTTTAAAGACCCAAAGTGTATGAGGTGATTATGAAGAAAAGACAAGAAGTTTATGATTTATATTGGTATTTTGCTTATGAAAGACAAAATATATTTTTGAAAAAACTAAATGGACAAAACGCTCCTTGGACAAATGATGAGATACTTAAAACATATAAGTTTTGTAATAGTTATAGGGTAAACGATAGAGTTAGCCAATATTTATTAAAAAATGTAATTTATAATGGAAAAGAATACAATAATACAGATATGATTTTTAGAATTATATTGTTTAAATTATTTAACAAAGAATCAACTTGGGAATTATTATTGAATAATTTTAAAGACATTACATTAGATACGTTTGATATTAAATTATATTCTGAAGTTTTAGAACAAGCTATCTCAAACGGTATAACAATATACAATGATGCTTATATAAGTTGTGCCAATAAAGTATTTGGTTATGATAGAAAACACGATAACCATTTAGCATTATTAAATAAAATGTTTATTGTTGATAAAGTTCATTTAAAATTATTAGAAGCTAAAACAATGGAAGATGGTTTCAATATAATAAAAAGTTACCCATTAATAGGAAACTTTATGGCTTATCAATTAGTAACAGATATTAATTACAGTGATGCTGTTAATTGGAGAGAAGATGAATTTACAGTTGCAGGTCCAGGTTCTTTAAGAGGAATTAAAAAATGTTTTGTAGATAAAGGCAAATTAAGTAACGAAGATATTATTAGATATATGTTTGAGCATCAAGACGAAGAATTTAAAAGACTTGGTTTAGATTTCAAAAGAATTGGTAATAGACCTTTACAATTAATAGATTGTCAAAATATATTTTGTGAATTAGATAAATACTGCCGACAAGCATTACCAGACTTAAAGTCTAATAGAACCAAAATCAAGAAAAAGTATGTTGCAAAAACAGATAAAATAGAATATATATATCCAAGAAAATGGAATATTTAAATACTTAATTAATATAAT